>PDMW01016287.1_pt1 | contig 26186 bp, 32 predicted proteins | sample 1515511 | NCBI WGS metagenome assembly PDMW01 (sample SAMN07343023, study PRJNA328102) | Marine metagenome, whole genome shotgun sequencing project. | biome: marine; feature: bay; material: water; isolation source: viruses from water sample < 0.22 micron filtered, nuclease treated, low... ... | reverse complement strand
TAAAGCCCCTGCCATAGTTGTAGCGCCAGTTATAGTTGTAGCCCCAGTTATATTGGTTACTCCTTTTATATCGATTGTAGCAGCCTCTATAGCCATACTTATAGCTTTTAGCTTTATCTCTGCTGCTGATTCTACACCAAAAAGGCTTTGCACTTTAAACTCAGTACTAGTCCCCTCTTGCTTAAATTCTTCATTTATCAAAGATACGTTTTTTACTGAATTTATGAAGTTCTCAGCATCCATAAATAAATCAAACTCCCCAATTATTAAAGAAACCTCCTCGACCTCGTCTGTAGCTGTAACAAAAGCGAGGTCTTTACTTAAAAAAGATACGGTTACTTGTGAGCCTACAGGAGGAAATAAGACAAGACCAAAAGAGGACGACTCCTTAGCCTGTAGCCTTACTCCGAAAATATCTGCGTCTCCATTTAGAGGTGCTACAGAGAGAGTCCTAGTCGATTTATCTACCTCCAGAACCTCGCAGGGTTGGCTATAAATCTCCTCGTTATCCGCTATTAATTTCTTAACTAAATCCTTTATACTTTCCATCTAACTAACGTCTAATCTTATTCCTAATCTAATATCTTGAAAATAACCATTAATTCCAAACTCATAAGATACGGACTCTACTAAGTATATTCCGTTTCGCTCTGGATTAAAAGGGTCGACTAGTTTAATAGAATCTCCATGTCGTACTACAGGGTCGAAAAATGTCCTTAGAACACCTCTAAATCCCTCGTACTTCAAATTGCCTATTTCTCTTGTAGCCCACTCCTTTAGCTCCGTCTCTGTTACATTGTACTTAAATAAATCTCTACTTTCTCCATTCGGGTCTCCTACTTCTACCTCTATTTTTTTATTATCTGGCAACAAACTTGTAGCCCTTACCTTAAAAGATAAATCGTCCTCTTTTAGGTATTCAAGATTAGTCCCGCTGTCTATAATGTTTCGACCAAAAACCATCTCATGCTCGACTCCATCATTATAATAAGCCAAGCCTACTCTCAATTTATGACCATCGAAATAAGAGGTTATAGCGTATGTTTTCTTAAGCTCCTCTAGTACATTCACAATACTAACACGACTAAGCCTAAAAGCCCCTAATTTTGCGTCTACCGCCTCTATAGTTATTCTCTCTAATCCTTCTTTTACGTAACCAGTAGATAGGCTTATAGCTTCTTTTAATACTGAATTTAAAAGCTCCGTAAGTGTCACCGCTTTAAAAGACATTGTTAAACTAGTTTGCTTTAACAAAAACATAGCGTCCTCAAATTCTATACTAACTGGTACACTAGGTTTTATACTCTTTACATAGCCCTCAAATATAAGTGTTTTATTAGGAAAGTGACCAGCTCTAATCTCCGAGTAATCCCCTTTGTTAAACAAATTCGAGTTACCTACAAATATGGTCTTGTTTTCTTTTTTGAATCTATGAGGGATAACTATATCCCCCGTGTCTGTGAATTTCTTCCAACTGGTTTCAAACTGGGCATCTGTAACAAAATCAAACTCGTTATCCCCTATATTTATTTGGCAAACTGGTCTAAACATTTTTATATGTGTGCTACTAACATCATTATTAAGTTAAAATTATCTTAGCTCTATCGGTGTATCTGATAGCATTGATATGCTAAACAAAAGGCTATCTCTATAGCCCTCAATTTGCGAAATTGCCATAGCTTCGACCACTACTGTACTGATATCGAAAAAGTCTAAAAACTCGGATATTACCTCAATTTCTTGCGGTATTTTGAATATTTGATTTAGTTTCCTAATCTCCTCCTCTGGCACATCTTCCAATCGCTCTACATTGTACTCAGCCCCTCCCTGCGTCTCAAATGAAGACCCAGTTAAAATGCCTGTACCTCTAATCTCGTAATCTCCTAAAGAAATATATTGCTTTACCGTCCCTCTATCTGTACCATTTATAGCTGTACGAATGATGTTTTTTGTAGGAGCTATGTCGAATAAAATAGTATCTAACCTTATTCCTGCGTAGTTTATTACTTGGTTGTCGTTGTTTATGTACTTGCCAGACGGTATAGTAAGGTTACTGTAAACGGGAGTACCCATGTAAGACTTAAGATTAGGCACGCTCTCTGGGTCTTGGTCTATATTTTGTTTAAATATCTCCGCTTTTAAGTTGTTCACAGCAAAGCCCCTGCCAGCCTCCGCCACATTTACCTGTGAAAGCCCAGCTCTATTGGTTAACTCTCCTAAATTTATAGTCCTTAACATATTATTGTGCTATTACTTGCGAATCATTTACCGCTGTTAAAAGTGCTTTTGTTATTTCCTCTCTAATTTTAGAGCTAGACTCCCTTAAATTGGTTGTGCTTACCGTAAGCTCCTTTACTAATGAGTCTATATTTATATTAAAGTTCTTAGGTGCGCTGGATTTTATCTCAGATACCCCAGACCCTAGTCCTTTCTTTTTCTTCTCTGTAGTTGTTGCGCTTCTGGACTCCCCTGTGATTGGGTCTACATCGTTTAATTTGTAATCCATAAAGGTACTATAACCTCCTTTTTTCTTAGGGTCTGCCTCAGCGTCAAAAGCTTGACCGAAAACATCTCCCAGCTTATCAACTAAGCCAGAGTCCGAAACCGCATCGAAAGCAGCCGTTATCGGTTTGCCGAGTATTTCTAGCACTGGGCTAATGAATCTCATTATACTACTGAAAGTACTAACAATGAAATCCTTTATTTCGCCAACCCTGTCAAAAATATTATCCTTGACAAAGTCAAACATACTGCCAAGCATAGCGATTTGTGGAGCGAAAATGTCGGCAATAAAACTACCTACAGCTTTAAGAACCGCCCAAACGCCCATTATAACGCCTCTAAAAGTCTCCGACCTTTGCCAAGCCATAACCAAGCCACCTACGAGCGCACCGATAGCTATGACTACTAATCCTATAGGATTGGCAGATAATGCAGCATTCCAGCCCCATTGGGCTATAGTTACAATCTTAGTCCATGTAGACAAGCCTCCTAGTGCTACTCCTGCGGTAGCAGACGAAGCTGCTAAAGCTATTTGAGATATAGACACTATTTTAGCGACTATAGAAGTAGCTGCCATAGCGACTTTAAAAGCCACAAAAGCTCCCGTTACCATTCCGATAGAAATAACCAAAGCGTCCACTCCGTCGCCTCCCTCTGCTAACCAGTCTACAGTTTCAGAGATAAATCCTATCATATTTCCAAAACCATCTAAAGAGCCATTTATAGCTCCTTTTAGCTTTTGACCTATTTTGATATACAGTTGTGTTACTTGGTCGCCTAAATTGGATATTTGCCCGCCTGTGGTCTTAGATATTGCAGCCATAGAGCCAGAAACCCCTTGTACGTCTCCAAGGCTTAAAATATAGCCCTGCATTGCTTTCTCCGTAAAGGCTACCTCTTTGGTTACACCTTTAAAAGTAAACGCCACACTATCTCCAGATTTTTTGGCACGTATACCGAACTCCTTAAGTCTTTCGAACTCCCCTACCTGACCATCTATTACAGCCTCCGCCAATTGGTCGAAGTCCTTACCAGTAGAACTGGCTAAATCTCCCAGCTTACGCATCTCGGTAAGTGTTGGCTGGAATCCTTGGTTTGTGAGCTTTACATAAGCCCCTGTTAATTTATCAACGGCAAAAGGAGTCTTTGCTGCGAAGTCATTTATTTCGGACATTGCTTTTTGAGCAGCAGAGTTAGAGCCTAATGTGTTAGTTAGTACCGCCTCAAACTTCTCAAACTCAGCTAAACTATTAACAATCTCACGACCTAAAAAGGCAATAGAAACCCCACCGAGTACGTTTCTCAGTTTCCCAAAAGCTCCAGAAAGTCCCTCGACCTTATGTTTGGTCTTGTCACTTTTATCGCCAGCCTTAGTAATAGCTGTAGAAAACTGGTCTTTTAACTTTATAATAAAAGTTTCCGTGTTATTGCTCATTATTCCTCTTGTCTATGGTTTCTCTCTCTCTCGTACTCAAACACAAATTTCAAATCTCCCCACATTTTAGACCATTCCTCGTTACTTAGCTTTTCGGGGTCAATATGGTAATGAAATCTAAGTAAGGCGTTAATTTGGCGTACTTCTGTACCCTCCTCGTTAACGCCTAGGGAGTAATGGTCTAAACTTTTTTTAACGAGCTGCCCTCAAACTTGATTAAATTGTAACAAGCTGCTGACGCCATTATTAAAAGCTCCTCATTCTTTTTAATTTCTTCGTCTCCAGACACCCAGTTTTCCTCTAGTATCATTTTACCAGCGGTTAACGGTCTTGGCAAGCCTACCGTAGGCATTGAAAGACCGATGCACATCTCTAAAGTCTCCCTTTGTATTTTTTCTTTTATAACGCACTTGTAAATCTTGCCCTCCAGAGGGATAGAAATTACATTTTCCTCCATGTCCCAGCCAGTATCTATAGTACTTAATATCCCAGCAGCTTGCAGGCAAGCACCGTCGAAAAGCTCTCCTTTTTCTTTTAGCTTTTTAGAGCCTCTAATCCAAAGAGAGTTAATAAGTATCGCTCCAGCGGTTAATATTTTTGGTAATGGTAGTAATTTGTTTCCCAGTGCTGCGTTGGCTACAGGGAATGACAAAGGAGCTAAAAAACCTTTAGCTCCTCCGACTTCTAACTCATATCTTACTTTAATCTCTGACATTTTAATGATATCTTGGTTTTTAATACCGCTAAAATAAGAAAAAAATAAATACTATCTGTACTTTATGTGAGACATTACAAGGTTAAACTGCTTGCTAATGTTTGTATCTCCCTCAGAAGCTCCCACCCCGTCGTTAGTAAATTCACAATTTTTAAGGATATGTGTAACCACTTTTTGAGCATTCAAATACGAAACTTGAACGTCGAAAGGGTCAATGTCCAATAAAGAACCGCTAGGGATTGCATCTCTTAAGGCTTCCACCTCGTTCATGTCTAGGGTAATGTCTCCAGAAGTTTCTTTCTTTCCTCGCCCTCTTGATACAGGACGAATACTCGCACCATAGTTATTGGTTTTCTCCTGTGTTTCCTCGTAGTTTATACCAGTAACTCCAAAGATTGGAACTCCTGCAACTACCATAACAATATCTACATAACTGTAAGACTTGCCGTTAACTAATGTCGTAGCCATAATTATATTATTTAAAAATTAAACGTTATCAACTCGCAATGCAAAGCCGATGTTTACCACTATATTACGAGCTACACCTACTGGTACTAACTTAATCGTAATAGATAATTGAGACGTCTTAAGGACGTTCTGCGCTGGGTCGATTATAACGGCTAATGCGCTAAGCTCTCCTAGTCTCTGCATTTCTTCTAATGCTCGCTCTCCCTCGTTCTTGAAAGTCGCTATAGTGTCCTCTGTGAGCGTCCCGTCTTCGTTTACATAAACTGGAGAGTTTAAGAACGGTAATAAAAACTCTCTAACACCTCTAACAGCCTTGTCTATAGTTCTCGTATTCTCAATGTATGCGTAATCTGAGGACTCAGATACTGCGTTATGAGAATCATTAAAATAAGAGCCTGCTTTACCGATATGCTTAATTAAAATCAAATAACCGCTCTGTCCAAGAGTATCAAGCTCCGACTGTGCTACCTCTTTTATAGCTCTACCATCCGCTAGCTTTAACACGTCGAACTCATTGGTAGTATTTGAGTTTGCGTTAAACTGACCAACCCAAGCGATATTTTCGTGAACACTAGCACGACTTACAAAGCCTAATGCCAATCCACCTATTCCGAAAGTCTTATTGTACAGACCGAATAACTCGTTACCCTTTCCGTTTCCGTCCATCCCTGCGACTACAGATACATTTTTGTTGTCCAAGGCTCTTAGGTCTCCTGTACCCAAGTCTACACCTACGAAATTTGGTGCATAAATCAAACTCAATGGCATGTGTTCCGCCTCTAGTTTGTCGCAAATTGCTTGCAAAGGGGCTAAATCACCTATAGCGAAGTCTGTAGACGATGCCAAAACTAATGCCTGCCTAACTTTACCGTTAGACTCCTTTTGCATGAACTCCACACGGCTAACGATAGTCTGTGCGTCGTCTCCTGTCAATGTAGTATTTACTACAGCTAAATGCACTACAGCCTTGTCGTTTTGCTCAAATGCGCTATCTATAGCGTACTTTAACGAGTCAAGTCCTAAATTGTCGTTGTTTTCGCTATATTCTATACCTAAGTCCTCAGCGTCTTGTGAGCTGTAAAGAACTGCGTAACCATCCACAGCCAATAAAGCTGCTGGTATTGAGTCACCAGTAAGTACAGGTACTAATCCGCTTATGTGGTCTTCACCAGCAAGCGCACGACCTAAGCCTCCTCTGCCTCTTATAAATCTAATATCGTTACTCATTTTGATAAATATTATAAAAAAAGGCTCGACCCAATATACAGCCGAGCCTTTTTAATTAATTAAATAGACTTTAAATTAAGCCTCGTAAGCCTGTGCAATAGATACACGACCCCAGTTTTCATTTCTTGTATAGTGCGCTCCGTGGTTTGTTTCAGCACTCATAAGACCACCAAAAGAACGAGCCTCTCCGGGATTAAAATACACCATTGTTTCTCCTAATGCTTGCGCTACCGCAAAGCGAGAAAACAATAACGCTCCTGCGCAATCTGTAATCGATGGAGTAATAGCTCCAGTAGTGTCACTAACCGCCTTAAGGTTGTTAGCTGCTGCACTAGTGTAAGCTACTACAGAGCCTCTATAAATGATTTTAAAACCATGAATGTCTCCTACTACGCCTTTGTCGATTAAATCCTTACCTAATCTAGCACGGTTAGCTACTAACTGCTCATTAGTGAATAAATCGTAATACATTGAAGTAGGAACAATAGCGTAACGCCCTTGCTTTGGCACTTTTTGCATATCCATTAAAGCAGCAGCTCTGGCGAAATCTCTAACAGTTAACAGACCTCTGCTCCCAGTTGCTGTAGAGTGTACTGCAAATTGTGGATTATCAGCTAATGACTGCATAGCTCCACTAGTACGTAACACGTGAGTAGTAGAACCATCTACCGCCCATTTCTGCAATGTATTCGTAGCGATTCTGTCTCCAAGAGTTGCGATTTGCTGACCCATAATAGACTGTCTCTTGCTGTAGCTAATATTAAGCTCCTCAACGTTTTTAACTAAGAACGGGTCTACTGTGAAGTTATCAATCCCGTATGTAATTTCAGTATCAGTACGCCTCTTAATGTCGGCTACGTCTTCTGTCCTGTTTTTAACTACATTCGGATTTGCTCCAGATTGGGGAATATGTACGACCGCATTACCAATATACGAGCTATGGTCTTCCGCCAAATTGATAAACTCATTTTCGAAAAATAATTGCTCTTTAATGTCCGCAATCCAGACCTCTTTTTGCAAAGACATAACGGCTACACCGTCCTCAAATAGTCGCTTTTTAAACACTAATTGAGACCCAGTCCCAACTGCGAAAATAACCGCACTCACGACAAGGGGAGCAGCTACGTCTGTTACCGTGGAGATAATAAAGCCAAAGACCAAAGCCAATGCGATATTAATTACGATATTTTTAATAGATAATTTCATTTTAGTAAAATTGTAAGATTAATAATTAATTTAGTAACTAGCTTATGCTAATTCCTCAGCAGTTTTGGCAGTGCCGTACTGCATATTATAAAGGTTTACGTAAGTATCGATACTTTCGTTTTTAATTCTCGCAACTAAGCCAGAGTCTGCCTTTTCAAGCTCACGAAGACTACGACCATTAATAGCTGTAGCTAACTCCTCAGATGCATCACCAGCAGAGCCTAAACCTCCTTTGTTTGTTGGTAATTTTGGCGACTTAATAGGGATCATTTTTGCCATTGTTTCGAATGCCTCTGGGTCTTTAGTCGCATTTTTAACTAGCTCAGCTTTTGCCGTCTCGTCTTTTGGAGAAAAAACGCCTTTGCTAATGTAGTTCTCTACCATTACGGTAGCAGTAGCTACAGACTGTGCGTCTAGCTTGTTTTGCATTGTTGCAATTGTGTTCGTTTGCTCGGTTGCTTTGGTCTCAGCCTCTACCAGACTGTTTAAAGCGTCGTCTCTATCTTTTTTCAAACTGTTAACAGCCGTTAAAAGAATTTCCTCGCTAGACCCCTCTTGCAATCCTAAAGCATTTACTACTTTTTTCATAATTAAAGGTTTTGGGTTAATACTATTATTATTGTTTATGATACTTTGAGCTTTGTTAGCCACTTCCATAGCGTCGAAATTCTCGGGTATATCAAGAGAGACCCCTGTATTTTCTATATTGTTCTTTGGGAAAAAGCCGTAATTAGTAGCCTCGTCTGCATCAAAAAAATTGTCTGCTCCGTTGGTTAATAAGCTATCTACGTCTAATCCAGTTCTATTCTTAAATATTTTCTGGATTGCTTTCTGGAAATTGTTGTTTGGCGTGTCTCCAGATACTCCGTGTAGCATTAAAATCGCATAATCCTTAGAGTGGATATTTTCTGGGTCTGCTGCCATTAGAAGCCACCCAGCGGTAGAAGCTGCAACACCATCGTTGTAGGTGTGAAGCTCTCCTCCTGCGTTCTTAAAGTTTAATAGAGCTGAGAATATACCAAACCCTTCTAACACTCCTCCTCCTCCAGAGTTTATGCGCAGGTTTATTCGGTCAGCAGCTAGAGAGTTCATCTCATTGACGAAGTCGCTAGCGTTAACGCCTTTTTCGCCTCCTATGCTATTGTACAAATGCATGGTAGCGACTTTGCGTCCTTTCTTGTTTTGTATGTTGTCTACGTATTTTAACATTTTACAATGATAGTGCGTTTTAATTGTTGCACAATGGCTAAAAAAGACTTAGATTTGTCTTTATAGTAAAAACACTAGTTATGCGTAAGAATCCAGAGGTTTTAAAGGCTCGTGCCGAGTTTGTGCAAAAAGAAGTAGAGAATAGACATAAGACTGAGAAGTGCGCTACGTGTATCGCCAGAATATCTCGGTCTCTGTTTTTAAGTGAGCAGATAATCTGGAAAGACTTCGCTAAAGACACTACAAAAATGTAAACAATGATACACATAACCCATTGCCCAATACTGGGAACGAGAGTACACTTTCACGAAATGCCGAAACTAAGCAAGGCACAATAAAAAGCTTATAGAGATAGACAAATTATAAAGAATGAAAACAGAAGAAATCGCTAAGCAGTTCGTCGTTAAGACGGTTGCAAGTATCAACGAGGCAGTAGGAGTCGAATTAGCAAGAAACGGCTTTAGCTTGGCTAAAATCAAGTCAAAAGAGCAGAAACTAATTAGGACTTTTACCCAGTCGGACGAAGACCCTAGATTTAAGGCAGAGAGCTACTCTGTCCAATTCAAGCACCAAGGGCAAGACATTGAGCGAATTATTATGTCTGTAAAGTGGCGTCCTAGTGGCTTCTCTATTGAAGTTAATACCGCTGCTACAGCTAATGCAATCGCCAAGACGCCAAATTTCATGGTTAAACGTAACGCTCCGCCTATTCAAGTCGAGAATATGACAAGGCAGCAAATCGACATAGAGATTTTAGCTGAGAAAAAAATGCAGGAATACGCAAAGATTAAAGCATTAAATTAAGTATATTGCGCAATGTTGAGAGTTAATTACGTGTGCGATACACATCTATTTAATACCCGTAGGTTAATTCTTACGGGTATTTTGCTTTTAGTCTTGGCTTAGTAAACTCTGAGGTCTCGCAAACCTCAATATCTAGCGTCTCTATATTCGTGGATATTAACTTATTTCGACGTAGACCAGACTCGTCTGTAATCCTTGTAGAATAGTCGGCTATCCAAATCATTACGTTATCGTGGTCGGTATCTTGGGTCTCGGTTTCTCTGGACATAGCTGTAGAAATATCCGTGCTGAAATCCTGTAGAACCGAATGCAATTGGTCTATTAAATCAAGCATTTCCAGCTCCTCAGTTCTTACACTCTCTAGTCCTACGTGGAATCTTATTATAGCTTCGCCCTCCTGCAAGCCTCTGCTTTTTTGCTCCCATTCAAGCGATGCAAACTCAATGAATACGCAAGGCAAAGGGAAAGTGTCCTCTCGCTCCATCTCCTCGAATTGGTTATTAAATAGCCTCACGTGCTTTATTTTCGTGTGGTTTAAAATATGCTCTCTTATTGCTAAATAAACGTCTTTCTTTGCTGCCATTAGAATATGCTTCTTACATCTTTACGAACTCTGCGCAAAATGTCATTATTTAATTTTTGTGAATTACCTATAAATTGCCTATGCACTCTGGCTTTTTTAGGGTTGTTATGGTACTTGGCGTAAGGAATATTTGTGCCAATTTTAACGCTGCTAAACCTAGCCGATTTTACCCTAACTGAGCGTCTCATGTGTCCAGTGTCTACCAATAACGCTCTGCCTGCTCTGGGGTTTCTCCTGTCGCTTCTATTCCTAGTCTTTCTCTTTTGCCAAGGGTCTAGGGTCTTGTCTGTAAAACCTCCATCTCTAAACGACTTTACAAAGTGCCTTTTAGCCATGTTACCAACAACCAGAGGCAAGCTCTTTTTGAGCTGCTCAAATTCCTTTATCTTTTTTTTAAAGTTGAATGCCATTACTTGCGCTTTATTACTTGCACCTTGCCGTCCTTAGACCTTGGGGCTATTTTGAATTTCTCCGATACGTTGAAATAAGGATGCACTTCATCGTCGAATATTAGACCTGTCTTGGCTGGGTTGTTAGCAAACAATTTCGTCGGCACTGCTGGCTCTTTAGTCCTTAAGTCCGTGGTAGGCTCGTCTCCTGCCTCCAGTTGCTCTACAATGCATCTACAATTCCAACCGTTAGGCGGGTAATAGATGTCCCAGAATGGGTCTCCTACTGGCTTTACTATTTCGTCGAGTAGGATATGGTCTCCCCTTACCCTTTCATCCCCTACGGTGGAGTATTTTAGCAGCGGGAATATGTTTTTTTGTGCCTCTATTTCTTGCCACTGGCGAACTGATTGACTCCTAGAGAAAGCTGTATTAAACTCTGTCTTTAAGTAATTATCGTTATAAGTGTCAAATATCTTACTGGCGTCGGCTTTAAAGTCCTTTAGTTTGCGCTTTACTCCAGAATCGTCTACTATTTTACGCTCTAGGTCTCTCACTTGTTGAAAGGTTTTAGCCCCACTAAATACTGCTATTCCGTCAAGTAAGCTCGTTAGTGGTGCTTGCAACTCTGGCGTATCAAAGCTGCCAAAACCGTTAGTTATCGCCTCCGTTAACCTCTTTAACGTGGAGTCGTACAATTTTGGGGGCAATAGCTTTCTGCTAAACACCCCCTTATAAACGTCGTTAATTAGACGCTCTACCTCTTTATCTGTCCAGCCTAAATAGTTCATTAGCAGCAGTTTACATCGTTATTATACAACTCGTTTACAGCTTTCATAACCTCGTCCTTTCCAGTTCCGTCTTTCTTTACGGCTGGAGCTTCTTTTGGCTGCACTTTTATGTTACCTATCATCTCCTTAGCCTTGTCGTCGTCAAATCCATAGATATACTTAACCATTGCTATAGCTGACGGTATATCGCTTGCTCCATCGGCTACAGATTGCTTGATAGCTACTAATGCCGTAACACCTCCTACAGAACTCTTAATAATACGTCTAGCTGCCTCGTCGGCTTCTATTCCGTTTAAATCTGCGTCCTCTGACTTTATTGGAATCTCGAAAGTCTCGCTTATCCACTCTTTAGGTATTTTGGCATGCGGTAAAAGTTCTTTTACAATCTCGAATAATTCTTTTAATGTAAGCTTTTGCTCGTCTGCTGCTTTCAAATAACGCCCTAGAGGCATTAATCCGTGTCTCTGGGCTATTGGTATTACAATCTCGTTAGCTAAGTCCTCTACGTCCGTTAAATAGGACTCAATTAGGGATTTTAGCACATTCTCCATAACTCCAGCAGCTCCTACGTGAGACTTCTCGTCGGTTGTACCTGTTTGTAACAAGACTAATTTAGAAAGCTCGCTATTTATACGCTCTACAAAGCTATTGTACATATTGGATATGTCGGTACGTGAGGTCTGGGCAAATACTATCTCGTCGTCCTCGTCAATTACCGCCCAAGCACTACCGCCTAAGTCCTCCATTAATCCCTCTGCCTCCTCTCGCTTATCGTCGTCAGATATTTTGGTTTTCATGTATCGTAATGGCATACCGAATATTTCCGCAGCCTCTGACCATGCAGACAAAACCTCTTTTTTCTTTATCACTAAAGGAGCTGCCTTGTCCAGTATTCCTAAATCGTCAGTGTCTCCAATTGGCACGAGCCAGTTTTTGTATTTAGGGTCGTTAAAGTATATTAAGTCGGTGCTGCCTAGGTTCTTTTTGATACCTCCTAGTTGTTGCACTACATAGTGCCTAGGAACTAGCGTAGACGAAGAAAAACAACCGTTAACGATGTCCCCTAGTTGCATAAGAGAGAAGCCGTAAAACTTAGCGTCTACTTTCTCCTTTATAATCTTACGAAACCACATCTTTTGGAACATTTTCGTAGACTCCTTGTCTATTTCTCCGTTCTCGTCCACTATAGAGAAGCTATTAGCCATCGTTTTAAGGCGAATAGTCTGCATTAATGCGTGTAAATGAGAATCCACCTCTATATCCTTATAAACTCTCAAAAGCTCCGTATTGTTGGGAGTTAGGAGGTTTTCTGCGGTTTTTCTTGCCTGTTGCCACATATTAATAGAGGCGGTAATACGGTACAAAGTTTGTTTTCTAATATCTTTCTGGATATTTCTTTGTCTCTTACGGTCTGCTCGCTTCACCTCCTCGTTGGATATTCCCTTACCTAGGGTATTGCTTTCCTTTTTCTTTTTAAAATTGTACCAAGCCATAATTTAGTATTTATGTGAGCTTTTCTCGTTAGAACCCCACGCAATAATGTTGTTGCGTCTGGCTGCAAATTGTTTTTTTGGCAGAAAATCTGCGTTTGTATTCGTTTTAGGGTTTGCTACGTCTTTTAACCATATCACCGCCTCGTCTCGCTTCTGTACTATATTCTCTGGAATGTTTCTAGGATTAACTCTACTGGTGTGTAAGTCATAAAGCATAATGTCGATAGTCATTCGCTTTATTGTAGGGTGCATAACGTAATTTTCAGTCTCCAGTGGCATAAATACCGCTGAGGTGTCGTAGTCGTGGCTAAGGTAAGAAGAAACTACAGAGGTGGCGTCTAACTCGTAGGCTGTGAGTAAAGAATCGTCGCCCTCTGTGATAATATCCAGATTGCTCTCCTTTATCCTGCCCAGTACGTCCTTTCGTGTTAAGTAAATCATGGTAAAAGATATTTTTACGCAATGTACAAAAAAAAACCCTTTAAGCCGTTAAGCGAAAAGGGTAAAAACAAATCAAAAAAAATCAAAGAATAAATAGTTTGGACGACTGCCTTATTTCGTTGATTACAAATATAGTCTTTTTTATTTAATACTAATACCCTTTCTTTACTCCTTTACGTCCTCGGCTCATTTTACGATTACCTTGTGGTCTGGTGAATTTGATAAACTCATTCTCAAAGTAGCTGCAAAGAAAGTACTCGTTTGCATCGGTGTTATGTCCGTATTTCTCGTATGTAACCTTAGTCTCTGGGTGTCTTACTTTCTCCTTAAACTTACCTCCGTCGCTAGCTTGTTTTAGGTACTTATAGTCGGATATTGTCTTAGTACATTCCTTGTTTATTAGCACCTCTATCTCGTCCAGATTGACTCTGAATATCTCATTTATCCAGTTACACCTAGACTCTACGTTTGGATTAGACCTCCTAACTCGGTTCTTGGTCGTGTAACCGTATTTGTGTAAATGGTTCTCGATTAGCGTAAAGAAGTTCTTACCTTTCTCCAGCTTAGCGTCGGCTTTCTTACTCGTAGCATCTCCGTAAATGAATATAGTTGTACCATTATTCGGGTATCTGGAGCGAAACTCCCTCAAAGTGTCTCCTAAAGTGTTTTTAGGGTCTTCTAAGCATATTTCGTCTATTTGTACGACTTTCTTGCCTTCTCCCTGCCAAATGTCCAGAGTCATGTATGGGTTTACGTTCTCGTCAAATGACAAGTGTAGCCCTCTCTCTGGGTCGTAGGTTTCGTCGCTGAGGTGTTTAGCTGTATGAAAATGCTTGTACATCTCGCCTCCCTTGTTCAATTTACCCCAATTACCTAGGGCGTAGATAACGTAAAAGTCGTAGTCCGCTTCTCTATCCGCTTCAAAATCGGCTATTGTCTGTATGTCCTCAAATCCAAAGGTTTTGCATGGTGAGCCAACAACCCAGAAGTTATTTAGATACGTTGATTTAATTACTACGAAGTTTGGCGGGTATTCTACGCCTTTTACCTTGATGTTACCGCCTTGCCACTTCTCAGTTACACTACTGTACTCTATGCCTAAATCTCCTAGCATTGAGCCAAGCGCACTCATTTGGTCGGACTCTAGGTAAGGCTTTAATTTGTTGCCTGCTTGCTCCTGCGGGTCAAATATCTTTTTCTTAATCCAGTGGTCTTCATCAATAGGGTTAAACGCACATATTATTTGCTGCCCTACTCGACCCCTAAGACGCTTACGCACTTGCTTAAAGTCGGAATGGTCAAACTCGGAAACCTCCTCCAGAAACACCCTTTTGTATGAGCTTATTCCCTTTATCTTCTCGCTATCGTCCATACCAGAGAAGTCTATAATAGAACCATTATAGCAGCGTATCTCTCTGTCTAGTACCTTGAAATAAGCCTCCATGCCCATAGACTTGATAACGTTGTCAAAGTCCTTTTTAATGGTCTTGGATATCGTTGCGGACACCTTACGGAATACTAACGTATTGGAGTTCTCGATTAGGCAGCCCTGCACAAGTATTGCCTGTACAATGGAGTATGATTTAGCGGAGGAAGAGCCACCATAACACCAGATAAAGCGTCTACTTATATCCGCCATCTCTTGCCTTAAGTGGTAAAAGTTTGGATTAAATAGACGCCTTGAAAAGGTTAACTTTTTGGCTCTGGATGCTACTTGCATTTATTCAGTCTTATTGGTTTGGTCAAGGCAGTTAACGTATGCCTCTTGCTTGTATAACTTAGGTGCTGCAAAAGTGCATTCTCCGTTGAGGTTGTTAGCGCAGTCAATCCTAGCGCATTTTATTGGCTCTGTCATATCAATCGTTATTTAGTGGATGCGCGAAAGGCTCTACAGTACATTTGCAATTTCGCCTTAAGTCTATTGCGTGACCCATGAACAAGTTAGCATCTAATATGTGTGAAAAACTTTTACTATTTTTATTGCCTTTTGATGCGCAAATTAATTGTTTTTTTCCTAGGTTCGAAACTACGAAATACTTTTATATAATACTATTCATTTTCTAGTCTTTTAATTATTCAAATCCTATCTTAGTCTCGTCTGTAATGACTATATCAGTCTTATTGTCAGTGTGTTCCTTTAGTCCTTGCAGCCTAGACACTAGGTTTTCTTTTAGTATTCCAGTTAAAGCTCCCTCTACTTGGTATGCCTTTATGATGTTTCCAATACCCGAAATGACACCTGCAAACTCAGTGTATCTATCGTCCTTATTCTGCCTGTAGTCTTCTGTATGCTTCATTATCCCACGCTTAAATAGGAATGCATCGAAGCCAAACCAGCTAAGGGGTCTATCTATCCTGTAATGTACCTCGTCAGCGTCCTTGCCTTTAAAGTCCATCTTAGTCAATGGGTTTCGGCTACACCAGCCAGCGTAAAGCTCAAATAGTCTTAGCATCTCCTCTGGGGTTGCTATTGCTTTTGGTCGTCCTTCTGGGTTGTTAGACTTTCCCTTTGTTCCTGTCTCCATTTTGATACGGTATAACGTTTCTTTAATTCTTCTGAGTCTACACTATCGTTTGTTTTGTAAAAGTGCTTAAAATCCCTTGTAAACAAAAGCTCAAAGCCTGCTAAGGTGTCAAACCCTTCTATAATAAACTCACTCAAATAGTGTACAAATTTCTGCTTAGTTTCTGGCGTGCAAATATCGTCGAGCGACACGAGAACTCCTACAGGCTGGCTGTAAATATAACGAAAAACTTTGTCTTTATAGTCGTATTCCTCGAAAGTTAAACCTAGGGTCTGGTCTTCGCTGGTGTCAGCTATTATACAATCAATCAAGTATGCAAATGTAGCAGCATCCCAAACGACCCATATTTGAAACCTTTGTAAGTCCAGAGCTTTATGTATTTTTACCTGTGCTTTGCTCGGCTTGTCTCTTATGTCCGCCTTAAATTCAAAGAAATAAGCTCTTTTTCGGTACAAAAATATCATATCGGGTATACCAGCTACCACACCCATAGCTTTAAGCTTGTTTGCAGTTATTGGGTCTCTCTTTTCACCGTTAGGAACATGGAACAATAAACCTCTAAACTGTGGGTATGTATTATTAAACCATAGATAAGCTTTTGACTGTATTCGAGCCTCACTCTCCTTTTTTACTTCTAATTCGTTTTTCATAAGCCTAGGTTTTCTATATCCAATAAATCGGTAATTAACTTTTGTCGTGTTAGATTTATCATTAGTTTAACATCTACCTCAATCGTAACAAAGAAATAGTCCTCTCCTGTGCGACTTTCTTTAAAGTCTAATACTTTGAAGTCTTTAAATACTTGCTCTGCCTTAAAAGCTCTATTTAGTCCATCCAGTCCGTGTAATAAAATAACTCTTTTCATAAATTCTTATTTACAATTTAAAATAGACCTCCTCGTGTCTACGTAACTTTTAAACCCTGCATCAACAATAGAACAATAAAAACCAACAAAAGTGCCTTTACCACTAAAGTACTTGTTTTGTTTAAAAAGCTTCAATTCTTTTATTATTCTGCCCACCATGTTTGAGCTTATGGTTACACCCTCTCTCTCTAAAAAATAAGAAACAACCCAGTCAGTCAAAACGAAGTCTTTTTCTTGCCTAGAGGAGCTGTAATAAAAAAGAGAGTTCATTTTTGACTTTATATCGCCATTTTTTAAAACGTGCTCGTGTCTATCCATTTTAGCCTCAAATAATATCAAGTCCTTAGGACTCATTAAATCAAAACACCCATCAAGCTTACTAATAAATTCCGACTTATTCATTTTTTTTATTTTATATATTAATAAAGCAAATATAATAAAAATAATCCAATAACCATTTAACCAAATGCAACCAAATGGAAAAAGTCAATCTGGATAGCCCTAAACCCTTATAAACAGTACTCTCTATAAAAACATAACCAAATAACCAGATGTTTTTATAGGAACTGGTATACTTTCTTTTGTTTTTATTATCTTATAATAAAAGAACACTAAAATTAGAGCAGCCTCGCTTTTGTTTTTAGTCACCTTCTGGTCATTCGGTTTTAAAACCAAAAAACCCCTTTAAACACGGGGTCTAAGGGGTTTTTGTATTGTGACCAGACTACTGGTTATTTTTAGAACAATTTCTTTTTAGTGAATAAATCTAAATTTTCGGGTTCTACGTCTTTGTAAACTCCTTCTATCATTTCTGCAAAATAACCTCTCTGGTATTGCTCATTGACCTTTTTTCTGCCTGCCTCAAATCCGCAAATACTCATAGCTCGACCCATACTTATGTTATTTAATCTAAATGTAGGGTATCTACTAGAAAGGTGGTGCATAATATCCGTAGTGCTATAAAAAGCTCCATGAGTCCTAGATACGACCTTAAAATGCTTCTTAATTAACTCCTCCTCTGTAGAGCTGTAATTAAAGTCTTTGTTGTCGCTATTTTGTATATCGCTCTCCTCCTTAGATAATTGGTCGTCAAAATTAGCGTCCTTATAAAGAGCGTATGCCTGCGCCCAAACTTTATGTATATCAATATCCTTACTGTAGGCTCTATTAATAGACTCCACCTCAAAAACCAACCAGCGAGTATTTTCTATATCCACCAGAAAGTCTAGGTTATTGGTAGAGGCTAAAAAGTTACCTCTACGCTTCATTGTAACCGCTGTAGAGCCGTAAGGCAACCTCTCGGATATAGTGTCTATAGATACCAATGATTTAAGGGAGTCTATGTCGTTTTTATTTAGGGATGCCAATTCGTCGATATTATAGAAAAAGTTTTTAGCCATGGCTATCTTGGTGTCCTTGCTTTTTGAGTCTATGGACGACTCTGTGTAGTAATCATCTTTAAAGGGGCATATCCATCTCAAAAAATAAGTCTTACCAGTACTTTGCTTTGAGCCTGCTATAGTAAATATAAACCTGTTTACTCCCTCACCTAATGAACACTTAACGGAGCGCACTAAATGCTTCTTAAACATCTGCTCAAAAAACGCTTGCTTTTTAACTGTAATGTGTTTAGCTAGCATCCCGATATAATCTACACCGTCCCAAGCTGGCAAATTCTCAAAGTAGTTTTTAAATGGGTCGTACTCGTCTACAAAATCCGAATTTAAAAGACTTTTTAAATCACTCATATTGTACTTAAGTCGATTATGCTGTAAATTTCTGTAGATGTTCTCTATCTTAAGAGGCTCAAATTTGCTTTTTTCCTTAGTCTTGCAATCCACTGAGTTTTTAACGACGTTGTACCTTAAATCCCAATTCTTATTTATGTGTATTTCTACCTTTTCGACTGAGGACTTAGAATCCCAGTTAAAATACTCTTTTTGCGTCTTCTTAACGTGTTCAAAAACCTTTTCGACCTCAACCATATCGACTCCCTCTATAGAGTCAAATTGCTGGGACAAATGCATAACATCGTTAGGCGTATAATCTCGTCCCTCTCGGTTAACTTGGCAGGCATACAAAAATACCTCCTTAAGAGCTTTTACCGCCTCTGGAGATTTGCCTGTAAAGATGGATTTTTGCTCCACCATAAGCTCCTTTATGGGTCTAGTTTTACCGTGGTTTACCCCGTCTGTGATTTTTTTAAGCTCCTCACGTTCTTTTAGTGAGTTAGGCTTTGCGAGTGCAGCGTTTAAAAGGGCTTGCACCACTTCTGACTCGTCGACCAGTCCGCCACCCACATAACCGCCCGCAGTCTCGCCCGCCTTAAGTATAGCGTGGTGTACACCCCCTTTTTGAGCGTCTTCTATAATTCGAACACAACGACGTATTACCTCCTTAGAAACTGAGTTTTTCACTTGGTCGTCAAACTGTACCGAATTAGGAGCGTTGTAGCCTGCTGGTAAAAAGCTATTATCGAATAATTCTGCTGTATTATCTTCTGGAATTTCGAATACTTTCGACTCCATATTTATGTAAATATCTGGGTCGCTTGTTACGTACCTCAGCCTATCTACATTCTTACAACTTTTATCGATAGTAATGCCGTAATCGTTAAGGAAATATTGCTCCAGTGCTAAGAACGACTCTAGGAACTTGCTAGGGTCTATTTTCATAAACACCGCAAGACCTCCACCACCTACAGAGAGGCAAACTGCCTCTACGTAATCATCCTGCATTAATGCGTCTTTTATGTCCAGAAGAGAGTCGTGTATGCCGTCCACATCTATAGCGATTCTACCAGAATGAACGACCAAGCCTTTTGAGGTTCTGTTACCTTCCACAAAAACCCCAGAAGTAGTAAACGCTGGGGTCTTGTCTTTTTGAGCTTTATACTCCTTACTTCCATATTCTAAAGACCTAACTGGGTTGGCGTGAACGTCCCACACTCCAGACCTTATAAACTCGTAAATGTCAGAGACGAAGCAAGGCGCAAAACCTTTTGTATCTCTGTTATTAGCGTACATACTAACCTCGCTCATATTTTTTGATTTTGATTTTTTAAAGGGCTATAAAGATAACCTTTTTTTAATAACACTATTTAGCGTTTGCCTTTGAAACTAAAGCAGCAGACATCTGAGCTAGTCTTTTGTTAGCTAATTCCATAGCAGCAATAGGGCTGATAATTTTTCTATCCTGTATCTCGTCCTCTACTTTTTCTAAGCAGTCCATTATATTAGCTGGAGAAACTATTGGCGAATGTATTCCGTAATGTATTACTTCCTCACTATCGATAACTTCGATTTCCTTAATCGTTTTATCCATCGTGTCGGCTACCCTTTCTCTAAAATCCTCGCCAGTTTCGTAAGGCTTTTTATAGCTAGGAGAGGCTCTTAAAAACTCCTCAGCTTTTTCGTAAATAGTATTAATGTCAAATCTTTTACCTCCTACAATAGAAGCGTTTAAAAAACCTAACGCTACCTCTTCTACTTTGCTTAAATTACTCATAATCAACTAAATTTAATTGCTAAAATACTTTTCAGTATAGCGTTATTATCAATTTTTAAATACTCCTTTAGGGATAACGGCGAGCTTTTTACAGCTTCCAATCCGACGACACCCAGTCCCGACATAATCCTAGCGAAAAGCCCTACGCTCATTTCTTGTCCATTAGTCCCATTAAACACCTTGTACAGGTTAAATCGGTCAATCTTATGGGCGTCACAAAAATTTTTTACGCTTTTGTGGTCGGACTCAATTCTAGCCCTTAAATCCTGTATTGTCTCAGTGTAAATGGTCTCGTTAATTTCCTTATAATCTGTCATATTGATTATTTTTAAGCTTTTTATTGTCAAGAGTAACAAACAATAAAGCCGTTAACAGTAAAGCTAATAAAGCTCCTAGTATTGCCGCAAGTATTACTAAATTAATCATTTGTTTATTGAGTTTTTATTAATATTATAGATACTAACACCCTTGTATAATTCTAAATTTTGCCCTCGACATGATATGGTTTGAAATATCAAAATAATAATAAATAACAAAGCTGGTAAAAAAAACTTTCTCATAATTTCTAAATAATGTTAGTTAAACACATCTACAAAGATAATACTTAATTAGAGTTATACAACTATTTTGTACAAAATAATTGTAATTTAAAAGGGACAATCGAACTCAGCTCCTCTGAATCCGTTAACCTTACTAGCGTTAGCCCTATTTGTTAAAATTTGAATATTCCATTCATGGTAGCCGTGTAAATTGCAACGACGGTCTAAAGTAGCGTTTTGACCCCTTCGACCACGAACTACTAAATAGCCTGTCCTATGGCAAAAACCCCTAAACCATTTTAAGCTTATAGTAAATGGAATACCTCTGGATTTTGCTTTCTGCTTGGCTTGCGAGTATCTGACCGCTATAGGTCGATCCTCTCGTAACTTTCTAGCGTAGTGCTTGTGGCAAAGTCCGCCTTTCTTTGCCTCTGGGTCATTACTGCATCCATAAGCGCAGCAGAAACGCCCTATATCCTTTTTAGCTTGGCTTGTTTTCATATCCTACATGTTTTTTAACGCAAATAGACCTTACGTAAATGTTTTTAAAGTCGAATGCGTTTATTAATTTATTTGCATTTGTTTTACTCTCAAAGTGACGTCTAAGTACTCGTCTTTTGAATGCAGTAGAGTCTGGGTCGCTGCATACCATTCTCCTAACCACATAAGTATTAATTTTAGGCTTAGTCCCCCTAAAGGTTCTTATTGCGTATTTTACGTCGCAGTAGTAAATTGGTTTTTTAGTCATAAATATAGTTTTCTGCGTCTGTACCACAATTACCACAAAACCGAAACTTTCCGTCTGTGATTATTTCATGGTTATAGCAATTACATTGTTTTTTGTTTTTCTCAAATACTACGTACTCTGGAATCCTTACGGTTTTTAAGCACTCCGTAGCTATTTTATAACTAATCCCTAATGAACTAACTAAAGCCTCTGCTGTTAAATGCCTATTGTCTAGGTTCATTCTCTTAACTAATCCTAATAATACATAATTCATAATCTTAATTTTTTACGTACATGTTACTCATTCTGTCCGCCCAAGCTGCGGTGCTTTTAAATTTAGTTTTGTCTTGCGAGTTTCTAAATCTAGCGTAATCTATTAATTCTAAGTCTTGTCTAATTAGTATTTGCTGAACTATCCAGCCCTATTTGTAACCCAAGGCTATACGAACTCTCTCCAGCTCCTCAAAACCCATAACTCCCCAAGCCTTGTTGGCTAAATCTACAGGTAATTTCTTGGCATTAGGTAGCTGTATAAACTCTCCCTCGACTAATTCTTTTTTCTTTATCTCGAATTTATGATTACAATGTGGGCAAACCGTAGCGGAGGCTCTAACTATAGCACCGCACCCAGTACGACCATTAACGTCTGCCTTATCTTCTGGACACTCTTTTACTGGAGCAACTCCTAGGGCGTCTTTTAGCTTGTGAGAAAGGCTAAATTTCCTATCCTCCTCCCAAAACCCTAAACGCTGAACGTTTCCGCCCATATCGATAAGGTTAAAATGGGACTTCTGCAAATAGCCAGATTTTCCTTTGTACTGGCTCGGGGTTATCCGTGAACCTCTACCGCCCATTTGTAGCCATAGAGGTAAGCTCTGCGTGGCTCTATTTACTATAACGGTTTCTAGTGTCCACTCGTCCCAACCAGTCGTTAAAACGTCGCAATTACAAAGTATCTGAATAGCACCAATTTTAAAAGCTTTTAAGATAGACTCTCTTTTAGCCTTTGGGGTTTTTCCGTCCAGATGTTCGCAAACATAGCCAGCCTGCCTAAAAGAATGCAAAACCTTTAGCGAATGCTTCACATTGATGTTAAAAACTACAGCTTTAGTCCCCTTTGCGAATCGCTCGTATTTATCTACAACTCCAGAGTACAGCGAAACCTTGTCGAATGCGTTAAATAAGCTATCCGTGTCGTAGTCCTTGCCTTTCATCTTTATATTAGACGTGTCCACTTTCGCTCCATAAGTAATAGCAGGCACTAAAAACTCCTTACTAATAAGCTCCGAAATAGTTACCGTTTCTACCATGCTTTGGTAAAAATCGGTTAATTGATTCATATTTCCAGTGCGCTTAGGTGTAGCTGTAGCTCCAATTTTGTATGTATTTTTGTAATACTCGTGACTTACAATTTTATCGAAAATCCCTTTGTGAGCTTCGTCGATTATAATAAGCCCTACAGGTGGCAGAGTTTCCCTCCTAGCTAAGGTCTGGACTGTACAAATAAAAGCCATTGCGTTAATATTTCCAGTCTTTCCTCCAGTCATTATAGTAGGTCTTAGTCCGTACTCGGATAACTTCTCTTTTGCTTGGTCTAACAACTCTTTTCGGTCTACGAGTATCATAACCTTAACGCCATTATTTACGGCATCTCTAGCCATATTTGCGAAAGTAACTGTTTTACCAGAACCAGTAGGGGCGCAAAACAACACGCTTAATATTCCGTCGCCAAATAATGCGCTTATTGCGTCTTTACCGTCTTGCTGGTAGTATCTTAATGGGTATATCATTTAGTTGTGTTTTTAAGTTTTGAAACTTTATCATAAGCCTTTAGCATCTCCTCATTATTACTATAATGAATACTATGTATAGTACTTTTCATCCATTCATTAAAATTTAACACTTCCATATTTTTGATTTTTGATTGAGCACAAATATACACAAAAAAAATAAATACAAAAATTTTGTACAAATATTTTGTAAAGTCAAAAAGAGTTGTATCTTTGTACCCAGAGTAACGAACCCTAATATATTTAGATATGGCATCCAAAAAATTAACCAGATCGCAAAAAGAAGCTCAGCCAGTTTCTGAAAAATTAAAGTCGAGAGTTTTAGATGTGAAAAAGAGACTACCTAAAAACGGTCTAGTCTCGCTATATTTTCACTATTTCAAATCTGACGACTTTAAGGACTCAGTTAAAAACAAAAGTAGAGTGCAAAATGTACTTTATTGTCGAATTACCGACGAAACTATTACTGCTAATTTCGAAGAATTAGCAGTAACATTAACAAATAATTAATTTTAAAACCAATTTTATTATGAGTACAGGAGCATTTTTACCAGCAGGCTACCAAGCCCCAACTAGCGGAGGTTACGCTAAAATCGAAGCAGGAGACAATCGTTATAGAATCCTTTCAAATCCTTTATTTCTTTGGGTTTTATGGTCAGATGGAAAACCAAAAAGAATCCCTTATTTAGATGCTAATGGAAATTTAGTGCCAAAACCAGCGACTCCTACGGGTCAAAACGCTAGTGTAAAGCACGCATGGGCTTTGATTGTATGGAATTACGATAAAGAAGAAATTCAAATTTTAGAGCTTGACAAAGCAACTTTATTAACTCCATTGTCGGCACATGCAAGCGACCCAGCTTGGGGGCATCCACAGAATTACGACGTTATTTTTAACAAGACCGGCTCTGGTCAGCAAGGCACTAAGTACTCTTTTAGAGCTTCGCCACCAGCTCCAATAGCTGCAAATATAGCGGACGAATTTGTACAGACTCCAATTGATTTAAACCAATTGCTAGTCGAGGGAGGAGACCCGTTCTTACAACCAGCAGCACCTGTAGCAGCAGCACCAGCAGCACCAGCAGTAGCTCCACCCCCAGCAGCAGCACCTCCAGCTCCAGCAGCTCCACAGGCAGTAGCAGCACCAGCAGCGGGCGCACCTAGACCATTTTAAAGTCTTAACGGCTTTGGTCGAGTGTTAACCAAAGTATAGCCCCTAGCTTGAATCACTAGGGGCTTGTTTATTAATGAAAATCAAAACAAAATGAAAATATTAATTAAAAAAGGCTCTTTTAAATTCTCCTACGAGAGCAATAACGAGTTTAAAAGCATGGAGGGAATCACAAAAGAGGTGAAATTAGTAACCTCCGAGGCAGTAGAAACTTTTAAAAATCTTAGACATGAAAATTAGCGGAATAAAAATAGATAGCTTTAAAAGGCTAAAGAGGGAGTCTCTTAAGGATATCCAAGACAAAAACGTTTATTTGATAGGCGGTAATAAAACAGGTAAAACGTCCTTTTTGGATGCTATCTGGTTTGGTCTAACTGGAAAAAATGCACCTACAGAGCCGATACACAATAACGGTAAAAAAGGTCTTATCGAAATAGATTTAATCGACGACGACGGCTCAGAGTTTACAGCTAGGACTAAGCTAAAAAATAACCGTCCCTTTGAGTTTGAAGTAGAAAACAAGAACTTTAAAGACAAGGCGTCCCAGTTTGTTAAGTCTCCTAGAAAATTCATAGAGAGTCGTATAGGAATGATAGATTTCGAGATAGGGGCTTTCTTCTCAAAATCAAATTCCGAACAAATAAAGTACTTGGGAAAGTATTTAAAACTAGATGTTTCGGACATTGACTCCGAGATAGAGGAAATTTCCGAGTCCAGAAAGTTTGACAAAAAATCCCTAAAGGAGGCAGAATTAGCTGTAAATTATTACGATGATAAAAAAGCCGAGCAGGAATACTACAAACTCCCAGAGCTTATGCTTGATAGGGATTACAAAAAATCAAGTCGCTCCGATATGGCTAGGACGCTTTTTGGCATAAGAGAGCGTAGGGCTAAAATTTCAGAGCTACAGACTCAAATAAACACTCTAAAGCAAGAGGAGGAGGCGGGCATTTTATGGGTAAATGCTAACAGGTCTTTAGTGTCAAGCAAAAAAGACGCAAACGAAGCTCACCAGAAAGTACTAGATTGTGAGATTTTAAACGCTGAAATTAGAGAAGCTAAAGAAGCTAAGCAGGCGGACGAAAAATGCGACAAACTGAGAACCGCAATAGAAACGGCTACCGATGAAATAGAGGAGCAGAGATTACTTAAAGCTGAGCGAATCTCTGAGGGTCTTAGCGTAGAGGGATTGACTTACGACGTGGATAAAGAGTGTTTGTTATTCGAGGGGCTTCCATTTGATGCTCACCAGACTAACACCGCTACCCAGTTAATCGTTGGAATGAAATTGGCATACTCTATGCTTGGAGACTTAAAAATACTTAAGGTAGACGCTTCTTTAATCGATAAGGTGGAGTTTGATAAGGTGCTAGAGTGGGCAGATAAAAACGAGATTAACCTATTTGTAGAGCTTGTCGATAGAGAGGCTACGCAGTTAAAAATTGTAACAGATGATTAAAATATGGGTCAATTATCCAGCTTGGAGCGAGTCCGAAAAGTGCTGGTTTATACTGGAAAAATGCACCCCGAAAACGTCTAGCGGGGGCATTTGGTTTCCTAAAAAGATATGCACTTACGAGGAGACAAAAGACGGCAGAGGCATACTTTCTATGCCTAAATGGTTCTTTGAAAAGAATGAAATTAAATCCAAAATTAATGAAAATCAGATAATATAACGAATGGTAATATGGTTAGTGGCTTTTTTGCCATTAATTATATTACGTGTTACCTACTGGTGCGACTTTAAACGCCTAAACTTAATTAATAGAACTGAACCTTTTTCTTTTCTTTTTTGAGCG
>PDMW01029911.1_pt1 | contig 26850 bp, 36 predicted proteins | sample 1515511 | NCBI WGS metagenome assembly PDMW01 (sample SAMN07343023, study PRJNA328102) | Marine metagenome, whole genome shotgun sequencing project. | biome: marine; feature: bay; material: water; isolation source: viruses from water sample < 0.22 micron filtered, nuclease treated, low... ... | reverse complement strand
TTTCAGTGAATGATGTCAAATACCCAGCACTGGCATGATTGCCCCAGCCATGCGCTGTTGTGGCTTTTGTTCCTATGTCGGCAACGTCTTGACCGTCAACATTACCAGTCACTGCAATATTGCCTGTTACATTGACACCATTAGCAGTTTGCACAATTGTTTGTGTGTCAATCCACTTGCTTGATGCGTTGTCATATTGCAAGAATGAACCGTCAGATGGACTGGTCAAGTTGACATCGTTCATTTCTGCCAAAGTATCTTCGGCCTGTACGTCAGCAAGTGTTGCCAGTGTGCCGGTGCTGCTTGGCAATGTCAGGGTGATGTCACTTGATGCGTTTTCAACAATAGTTGTTTTAAATGTGCCATCGTCAATGATGTATGAATCGGCTGTGACTGTGCCGTTTATTTCAACACCTGCTGCGCTTGTTGTTAGCTTGGCTGCTGGGTGTCCTGCTGCATTGTGCCAAATTTGCACTGTACCACCAGCAGAACCTTTTAAAAATTTATTACTGCTGACATCTTCAAGCAACAAATCGTTTGCTTGCAATCTCAAATTGCCAGAACCGCTTTCTGCTATGTATGAATGATCACCTTGGTGATATATCTTTAAATCGCCCCCATCACCAACCTTGATTGAATTGGTTGCACCATTGTCAATGCTGTCACCGATCAATAATGTGATGACACCAGCGTCAGGTGTTGACACGCCAGAAACAGTTTTTGATATGTCCTGAATGATGTGTACTTTTGATTTGATTAGCGTTGAAATGACATTGCTGCCATCTTCAGCCTGTATGTCGTAAAAGTATGTATCAGCCAGAATGTTGGTTTGTGTAGTCGTGGGGGTGAATGTGACCAACCCACTTGCGCCATTGGTCAAGTCACCTATGATTTCAAATTGCTGCGTTGAATTGTCAGCCGGGTCAAATAGGCTGTTGACTGTCATTTTGATTTGCGTGTACCCGGACACATTAACAGCTGCGCCAGCGTCATCAATTATTTTAAACGTGCGTGTTGTGCTATCGCCTCGCGCCCATGCCACATGCTTGGTGGTGTCGTTCTTTTGATTGATTGCCTCATTGGGCAAGATATTCAAATCAATATTGGCCATTATTTACCTTTGAAACTTTTGATCATATGATCGCCAAAATAAAAGATGATGACGGACACAAACGCCCACCCAACCTTGAACGTGTCCGACAGTGTGATGATTTCAGCCACTGAATCATTCTTGCCAAGCAGTGACATGACAACGCATATCTGAAAATTAAGCAGCACTGATAAAACGATGAACCAGCCAATGCGCCTTCTGTTGACTGATGTGCCTGTGTCTTTTTCCAGCAATGCCATTTGCAGCTTTGACCATTTATCGAAATGATCAGCTTTTGCTGTGGCTTTTTCTTCTTCAGTGTATACGGCTGCATCAAGGGCTTTCATGCCAGCGTCAAGGAATTTGTTTGACCCTTCAGTGTTCCCGGTAATGAAGCTGCCAACTGCTGATAGCAAGCCCATTAGTCTTTGCTCGCATGGTAATAATCAACGCCATGACGCATGATTTGCGCCAATTCAGTTGCCCGGCCATGCACTTGGGTTGCCCACTTAGAATCAAGCATCTGATCAGCCGCTTCATTCCAATCTTCAGCACCTATGGCTGCCCACATCTTCACAAACTTCATACAGCCGGAATAGCCGATATTGAATGTCAGGTTGATTAACACTTCACGCCTTGCCGGGTCGTCAATGTCCTGATATTCAGGCACACGATTCAGCTTGGCGATGCAGCCATCAAGGTCAAAATCAAGCAACAGGGCTGCTTCTGCTTCCGATATGCCCACCTCAAGTGATCTGCCATAGCCAACCGTCAAAACGTCAGCACTGCACTTGTATGGCGTTCTGCGATAGCCTTCGTGCCGCTTCACCTGTTCAACCAGACGATCATAATCAATCATCAACGTCAATCTCGATGCAGTCTTGTATGATGTTTTGTAAATAGACATGGGTGCTTATGTACAATGCTCCGATAATGTCATGATCTGTCAAAGTTTCTTGATACTTTTCGCATGTTGTGCAAATTTCAGTCATGAAGTCTTGATAAGCTGAATCAAACTGTGTGTACTTTTCGTGATCACCGATGTTTTTGATGTCTGACATAATAACCACCCATAAAAAAACCACCGGGTTGGTGGTTTCTGTTTGACATACGCTTTCACCCAAAAAGCCCGACATCTGTCAGGCTTGGGTTTTGGCAAGATTTGCAACCTTGCGAGTGGCGTTTATACACTCTTACGCTAATTGGATTTAGACTAAGATCACCTCATTTCAGTTTTGCTGGATTATATCACATACTGTATGAAAAAACAGTATCAAACATAAATTTTGACAAATTCATTTATTGCCCATGATACCTTTTTTTTGTTCATTTTCTTTTTGAATACATAATGCCGTTCAAGTATTGGGTAAGCATTGTCGTTTCTGAATTTCAGTTTGTTCAATGCTGCTTGTGCCGCTTCGATTTGCTCACCGGGTATGTAATCATATTGGTGCGCCACTTCGTCAGGGTACAGCCCTTGATAATCAAGTGTGCAGCTAATTTCATAAAGCTGTTCAAGCCCTTCACCCCACCACATGTGCCACTGGGTCAATATGCTTTTGGCTTCCGCTTCCGTCATTGGCGCAGTTCAGCAGTCTTTTCAGCATGCTTGCCCTTTTGCCATGCGCCACAACTTTTGCACAAATAGCGTTTGTACACCCCTGCGTTCGTGTATCGGTAGCCTTTGCGTATAACGTGATCACTGCCGCATTTGTAACAGGTCAGATTTTCTTCGTCAAAGCTGAACAGGTTGCGATTGGGGTGCGTCTTAATCCATGGCAGCAGTTCGTCATATAGCTTTTCAGTCAGCACAACATCTTGGCGGTTGTACTTTTCCATCATCGCCAATGCTTTGGGTTCTCGATGCTCAACGTCAATCCACAACTGAAACCCGGCATGCTCAACCTTTGCGCCTATTTCAAGCTGCTGCGATGCGTAGTCAAGTTTATTGGACACAAACCCCAACTTTCTGACTGTCTTTAGAAGGTCAACTGTTTGGTATGGGCTTGGGGGCGTAAACCCATTTCGCAAGAATTCGCCATCTATCCGGGGCATGTCAAACTTGTCGTGGTTGTAACCGATCACAACGTCAGCCCAATCAAGCAGCTTCCATAGCCGTTTCAGATAGTCTTTGCGTTCCCATTCAGCACCAAATATGACTTCCTTTTCGCCATGCTTCTTTGCCGCCCAGCAGATCATTTTGCTTGGCTCGATGATTTGTGTGATTGAAATGTTTTGTTTGAATAAGCCCCACGAATAAACCGTGTTCGGGCATGTCTCAATATCAATGGTCAGTATGTTCATGTGCTACCCTCAACAGTAGTCAGTGAATTCAATTCGACCCAATACACCTTCGTCACGCATAGCCTTCATGCGATCAAATTCTTTTTTATAATATTTTGAAATTAATTTTGCTTTTGCGTCTTTTCTAATTGTTCGACCCAGTTCAATGTCATCACGCTTTTCACGCAGTATTTCCAAGATGCCTTCGCCTAGTTTGTTTTTTGCAAATCGGTAAAAGTCATCAGGGTTGCTGCCCAACTTAAAATGACATGAAGTGCAATGTGTGAAACAGTTGTCACCACAGAACCTGGTGCTGTAGTGGCTGCGTGAAAAATAATGGCTGGCCTGACAACCTGAATCGTTTGGTTGATACTCTGTGCCACAGCTTTCGCATGTGTAGTTTGTACGCATTCTCACACAGTGAGAAAACCAGTTGTCATTTGCGTCACGTTTTATCAACTGTCGAAAATCCCTTTCATTGATGGAAAATCAACACAAGGCTGATTCATTTGATTCATAATTCGCACGATGTTCTTGTGGACTTCACCCACTTCGTCAGTGTGCAATGCTGTTGTTGATTCCTTGTCATACATTGCGATTTGCACAATGCGCCAGATATGTTCTTTGACGGTTTCTTGTGTCCAAGGAATGTCATACCCAACCTGACGCAGCAGTTCAAAATAAACATGACGTTCAAAGCCGTAGTCATTCAGCAAGATAGCTTGCATGTGACACCAGCGATGAATAGCGTTGTTCTGTGAGTTGCTGCGCGTGGCCTTGATTGGCTTGACGGCTATTTCAAAACCCAGTTCAGGCCATTGGCTTTGCATAATGGGCAGATTGATTATTTGTGCAAAAAGCTGTTCGCGTGTATTAGGCAGCAGAATCATTTTTGCCCCTGATGTATGCAACGAACCAAGGTGATGGCAAGCTGATTGTTTTTACTTCGTCAAACCGCAGTCGTTCTTTTTTCTGCAACGCAATGCGTTCAGCAAACGTCAACGACATTGCGCCATCTTGATCAATCGACATAAGTGACTGGCCTTCCTTCGCGTTCAGTAAATTGCTTTGACTCTGGATTGAAAAACAATCCCCATGTGGCTTCACCCCCGTCTTGCCTGTTCTTTTCCAGTTGCAAGAACGTGTCATACCCATTGGCAATCAATTCACGTTCAGCGTCAGTCAAACTATTGGGGGCGTGTTCTTGCCGCGCTTTTGCGTGTTCGCGTTTTTTGTTTCGCGCAACGATGAACACCTTGTCTGCCATGTCCGTAATTTGGCCAGCACCCCTGATGTCCCATTTGCTTACCCGGTCACCTTCCCTGTCACCCTTTCGCATGTGTGCAACAAGGTGAATGTGCATTCGATGCCGCTTGGCTGCACAACGTAAGTGATCAATGAACCGGGTCTGTGCTTCATAGTCGTCAGTCTTGACCCCTGTCATCGTCAGGCTGTCGATTACCAGATGCGTCACGCCAAGATTTTTGCCCGCGTAGTAAGCCAAGCCCAAGATTTTGTGTTCAGAAACTTTGTCGAGGCAGTCGTATATCCAACCCTTAGTCGAATTGATATACCTGATGGCGTATTCTTTCGATGGATAACACCCGGCAGCTTGTGTGGCCATAATCTTCAGGGTGCGTTCTGCTGGCATTTCCATTGAAGCCGTCAGTGTGTTGCGATGCTGTGCAAGCGACACAATCAACTGTGACACCATTGCAGATTTGCCTGACCCATTTACCCCTGCCCAGATTGAAAGCTCACCAGCGCCCAGTGCAACCGTTCCATGCGTCTTTGGCCAAGGTAGTTTGTCACCACGCAACCCTTGCGATTCCATTTCGACCAGCAGCCGATCTTCAAACTGATCAAATGCCATGACCGTTGCCGATTCCTGTTGTGCCACCAGCTTCAGCAATTCTTCATCATCGATATCAAATCTTTTCAAAGTATTAATTCCCCCCGTTCTGTTTTTTTATTTTGACGATTTTCTTCTTCAGCAATCCATCGACCAGCAGCCCCTCGCCACGATGACATTTTGTTTTTTCCAACCTTCCACCCAGTTGCTTCGTAATGGCCGAAAAAACGCTCAGCAAAGTTGTTGCCACATCGGCCAGTCTTGGTTTTGTAGAGTTCAGAAACTTCAGAAATTGTGGGGGGTGCAAAAACCTTTTTTGCCCTAGTTACTTTAGTCTTATCATTAGTCTTATCTTTGGTCGTAACACTAGCGTTACTTCCAGTCGTAACAGTAGCGTTACTTCCGGTTGTAACAGTAGCGTTACATCGCGTAACCGTAGCGTTACTTCCGGTTGTAACAGTAGCGTTACTTTTTTTGACCTTGGGAGTGGCTATTTTGATCTGATGTTTCTTTGATATTTGGTATCTAATTTGGTTGGTAAATCCCCAACGCTGCTTCGTGATGTACCCACGATCAACCAGCCCTTTTGTGATTCGTGAAACAGAATTGGGGTGCATATCTGTGAGCTGCGCGACACGTTCCCGGCTTGGCCAACTGCAACCCTTTTCAACATTGTCAAAGGCAAAGAACACTGTCAGAACTTTAATTTCGTTGCCGTTTAGTTCAGACAACAAGGCAAGTGGAATCATGGCATAGGACTTCACAGCAAGCCCCTTTCACGCATTTCAAGGTATGTTTTAAGCTCGAACTGCTTGTCTGTTTCAGACTTAGCTTGACCACGCTTGGTGCTTGACTGGCAGATTGACCAGTTGATCTGTATTTCTTCATCAGTGTTTTTTCGTAAGTAATTACCCTTAGTAACCACACTTATTCCCATTGCATCGGCAATTGATGTATAGTCGCACCCTGCGAAACAGTGCAATAACAGTTTGCCTTCAAAGGTTTCGCTGATTTGCAGCGATGGTGATTTGTCATCATGGGCTGGACAACATGCAATTGCTGAATAAGCCATGCCCCTTTTGGGTTTCAGTTCTTTGAGTTTATTTAGTTGATTTAAGATTGATTGCATTGTGGCCTGTTTATTACTTATCGTTTAGAAACTGCATGTTATCATTGCTACTGATAAAAAATAGAGTATGTTTAATCGAAAAGCAAACATTAATTTGTTTTTATTTTTAAGGTGTTTATATTGTGAGCAGCAACAATGGGGTCGGTGGAAATCTACCTTTAACCAAAGAACAGCTTGAAGTTGTTGGCAACATGAAGGCTATTTGGCTTGAATTCAAATTCAAGACCGGGTGGTCGCAAGCTGATATGGCAAAAAAACTTGGTTTCAAAAGTCAGTCAGGCTTTTCACAATACATCAACGGCACAATTGCGCCAAACACTGATATCGTTTTGCGGTTTGCAAGAATCGTGGGTGTTCACCCCGGTGAAGTGTGGCCAGAAAAATTTACCACTGGTAAAAATCGTATTGAATGGACTGAATCAGAACGAATAGCCCATAAACTTGAATTACTTAATGAAACAGACTTGAATTTAGTCGATCAAATGATTGAAAGTTTGACGCGCAAAAAATAGCTTAATCAGTGTAATAATGTAAAAACCCTTCTGGTGCATTTTCAAACCATTCTTTTCTTGTCACTTCAGTATCTACCAATGCGACTTCCAACGCCTTATCAGTTAAAGCGTTAATGAATAAATCAATCGCATGCTTTTCATCAGGTAACAACTGATCAATTCTTTTTGTCAGCATTTCAATTCTTTTTGCACTTGCCGCCCAATCATCAGCCGATGGCCATGATTGTTTAGTCCATTGTGGGTGTCTGTATAGCTGCTTCACAATAAATTCCTTTGTATATATATTTTTTTTTTTGTGAACGAATCTGTACTTTATAAAAAAATAAAATAGGAATCAACCCCATCTGTCATTTTTTTATCATTCTGTGTTAAAGATTAAATTTATCATTGTTACTGCTTGACATTTATCATTGATTAACTAATATGAATTTGCACCAAACAAAAAATCATTGAGAAATTAGGGGGCAGTATGAATTATAAACAACGCTTAGCCGTTCTTACCCAAGTCATGAATGACGCAGTTGCAGTCAAGCAACGCAATGGCTTGGTTAAATTCCAACCAAAACATAATCAGCAAATCATTGATGAAGCCAACAAGCGTTGCGCTGAAATCATTGCTCAAGATGAACACTGCTTTGAAACCATCAAAGTTTCACCACGTTATATCAAACAAGCATTGCAGCAAGTTGGTCAGCAATGAGCAGCCAAATAATTTCAAACAACATAAATACATTTGATTGGTTGGCTAAATATCTGAAACAAAATCCTAGTTTGTACGTCAACGGTGAAGTGACAATCTCACGATTGGCGCAACACATAAATTGGCATGAACCTTATGGTTTTGAAGATATGCTGCTTGATCTCACATGTCACGAGGAATACTGAACATTATGCAGGTTAAAAAACAACTGTCAGCCGCTAAGGTTGAGATTCACCAATCTGGTTTAAAAATGTCAGGCAAGAACAAGTTTCAAGGGTATGAGTATTTCACCCTTGATGACTTGTGCGCCAAGGTCACGCAGATACTAACCAAACACGATCTGCTTGAATCGACCACATACAACCCGGATAACAACTGTTATGAACTGATGATCATGTCAACGTCAGACGACAGCCACCTGATCTTTCGTATTCCATACGCCCTGCCCCAATCCAAAGGCACAAACGACATTCAAGCCCTTGGTGGTTCGATTACCTATTCAAGAAGGTATCTGCTGCTGATGGCATTACAGCTAACAGAAACAGATGACTTTGTTGAAGCAGCCATTAAGCATGAACAGGGCAAGTCAAACAATCTTGCTGACATCAAGGCTGCCAAAAAAGTGACAGTCAAATCAAAGGTCATATCAGAAAACCAAGCAAAAGAATTGATCGACATCTGCAAGATCAAGGGTGTGTCAAAGGCTGACTTTGCAAAGCGATTTGGCAAGCAGCCCACAGCAATTGAAGTGTCAGAATTTAAACAGGTCGTTGAAAAGCTGAATGGGTAAGGGTTCAGCACAACGGCCAGTCACTAACAAAGACCAGTTCAATTTAAACTGGGATTCAATTTTTGGTAAACCTATGCGAAACGATGAACAACGAACTGATGAATGGTTTGCTGCCAGACGCGGCAAAGTCACAGCATCAACCGTGGGCGCAATACTTGGGCTTAATCCATTTAAGTCGCGTGATGATGTCATGCGTGATCTTGTGCGTGATTACCTTGGCGCAGAAAAAGAATTCTTCGGCAACATTGCGACCAGGTGGGGTGAAAAGCATGAAGCAACCGCCCTCGATGAAATAGAAAAAGAACTGGGTGCAGAAGTCAGATCAGCCACGTTTGTTGCATACAAGGGCTGGTTGGGCGCATCGCCTGATGGGTACTTCAAAGATTCAATCGTTGAAGTTAAATGCCCCTTTTCAAAAAAGATGTTTTCGATTGATGACGATGATCGCAAGTATTACTGGGCGCAAGTACAAATTCAGATGTATGTGACCGGCCTTGACAGTGCTGTGTTTGCTTGTTGGACACCAGACGAATTGTCAATCGAATGGGTCGAATTTGACAATGATTGGTGCTTGGAAAATGTGCCAAAGCTGCAAGCTTTTCATGATGAATTCTTGTCAATTGTAGCATGTGAAAATGCGCGTGATTCAAAGTACATGCAGCCGTTGATTCAGGACATGTCAAGCAATCAGGAATGGAAAGACCTTGCCACGCGCAAGCGAAGTTTGCAGCTTTCAATTGATAACCTTGAGGGCTTTATGAAAGAAGCAAACGAAGGGTTAAAACAGCTTGCTGACGGCAAAAAGTCATCGGGTGCTGGTGTTATGGTCTACCCAGTAAAAGGTCGCGTCAGCACCGACTACAAGAAGATGATGGCCACTCATGACATCGACCCATCAGAGTATCAAAAACAATCTGAACCAACCATGCAAGTCAAACTAACTAAGGACAATTAACAATGGCAGATATTCAATCAATCATGCTGACAGGCAATGTCGGTCGTGACCCTGAACTAAAAAAAATCGGTAATGACTTATCAGTTGTTAATCTATCACTGGCAAGTACCCGGTACAAAAAAGGTGGCAACGTGTCCGACTGGTATGAACTGTCGGCATTTGGCAAGACGGCTGAAGTGATTAATTCATACATCGCCAAAGGCGACAGCATCACTGTGTCCGGCCAGCCCTTCATAGATGTTTATACAAATAAAGAAGGCAAAGAAGTTAAATCAATTAAAGTTAAAATTGACAATGTGAAGCTGCCAAAAAAGTCTGAAAGCAACAAAGGCAGTGAAACAAGCAGCGAATGGGAAAGCGATATCCCGTGGTAATTTCTCCAGTACCTTTTGCCCCAGAACCTTGGGGCTTTTTTTGAACTGGTACTGGCACGTTGCTGAAATTGCCGTGTTTGTAATTGGCATCAGCGTATTGCTAGAAATTAGCAAAAAAGAATTTGATATATTTGAAAGTACAGTGACCTTTTTTTTGGTGATATTTTTTGCAGCAACATGGCCACTGGCAGCAACGTCTTTTATTGTGAGTTTTTTTATTGATGCACCCCCCAAGTAAGGCTGGCCACCTTCGCATCGAAACGGCCACTTAATATGAATACACATACATTAAAAGTTTGCCCTGAATGTGGCCGGGCATTGGAATCGGTCAAAACCCACGATGGTGAGATACAAGGCTATTTCTGTTTAAACTGGGCAATAGAAAATACCTGCAATTATGTTGACGTGCCTAGTTTTGAAGAATTTAAAAGGACTGGTTTACCAGAAAACACATATGATTTTTCTGATCGTTGAAACCGATGATGACGAATACCAGTTGCGCTGTGTCACACCCCACGGTTTGCTGTATTCGGACACGATGCGATCAGAATTTGATCTAGCTGAAACAATAGATTCGCTGCGCGATGTGGCTAATCAATTAGAAAAATTGACTTCACAGGTACACTGATGCAATTATTGACATTTAACCAAGCCGCAGAACTGCTGTCGTGCAGCAGAAATGGCGTTCAGATATTAGTTGACCGGGGCGATTTGCCGGTGATTAATCTGTCAGAACGTATCAAACGAATTGATCAGGCTGATTTAATTGCATTCATTGAGCAGAAAAAATGTCGGTATTTAAAAGAAAAGGTGACACGAATTACACCACCAACTTCATCATCAACGGTAAGCGATACTCTCAAACGACTAGGTGTACCACGAAACGCGAAGCACTCGCCTTTGAAGCGGATTTCAAAAAGCAATTAAGATCAGGCAAGCCCAAAGAATCAGCAACCTTTCTTGATTGCCTTGGCCGATGGCTTGACACTGAATGCCCAGCCAGCCAATTATCACACGCCCGAAACGTGGTCGAGTATTTCACCCCCACAACGACCCTTGAACAAACACCAGCCATTGCAAATAAGATGGCAAGAACAATGGTCAAAAGTGGCCTGTCACCGCTGACTGTCAATCGCAGATTAGCAGCAATCAAACGTGTATTGAATCTGGCATACAAGCAATGGGATTTGACAGAATTTCCCTATGCCGACAAAGTGACAACGCTATCTGAAAAGAATACCCAGCGATCATATTTTTTGACAAAGGAACAAGTGCAAGAATTGGCTGATGCCTGTGACCACCCGGTTGTTCGTGACATGGTGTTGGTTGCAGCCGGGACAGGTTTACGCAAAGGTGAGCTGTTTGCGTTGACTGCTGATGATAAGCAAGATGGGTTTCTGTTTGTAAGAAAAGCCAAGGGTGGGTTGCCTCGACAAGTACCCCTGACACGCTCTCTGAAGGCCGTCAGCATACCGTTTGAAGTGGGTGAAGGCACGTTTAGGCTGTGCTTTAAAAGGGCAAGGGCTGCCACTGGCTTTGAGCATATACGCTTTCACGATCTGCGTCACACCTACGCCAGCCACTTAGCGCAGCAGAACGTCAGTCAGTATGTATTGCAGCAGGTCATGGGACATTCTGACCCACGATTGACTGCAAGATATTCACATCTGCGACCGGGTGATGTGGGTGAAATATTGGGTGCGCTTGAAGCGTAGTTGTTGTAAGATGCGCGACTTCAAAAGAAGCAAGAAAATAAAGTCACATCATTCAGTCACATCATACAAATTGATGAAACACCAACACTGACTGCAAAGCATTGATTTTAAATGGTTTATTTTGATTTGGCGCGGTGGCAGAGTGGTGATGCAGCGGATTGCAAATGCCTTAAATGGGTCAGTAATTACAGTAAGTTATTGATTTTATTGATTCCATATTTGCCATATTCACCTTTCAAAATGTAAAGTCACATCAAAGTCACATCATAAATTGTCACAAAAATATATCACCAACGTGTGTACCACCCATCAAGTCGCCTGTTTGTGCATCTTGTCTGTCAATATTGCTTTTGGCTAAACTTGCCGCAGATATGCCGAGCGCACCTTTAGCTTTTGCACCTGAACCGTTGAAATTATTTGTTACACTTAAGCGCAAATATACTTTGTCACCAGCAGACAATGTAACGTCTGTGCCTACACCAACATGACTGCCGCTGGAAGTGATTTGATTTGATGTGGCTAAATTAACATCAGTACCACCATCAACAACTTTTTTTAAATATGCCCTAGCCGCACCAGAAGAACCGCTTACGCGCAACTTTATTGATGGCCTGTATACTCCAGTTTTGGCCACTATCCAGTCTTGTGTGCTGTAAAATTCCCCAACATTACTGTAATAACCAGCTGAAAGTTTTTTTTCCAAGCCGCAATCTATGTTACCTGCTGTAATAGTCATAATTACCTACACTATTAATCAAATTCTGGTGCATTAGCAATTGATATATTAGATATATCAAAACCACCTATTCTATTATAAAAAGCCGCAGTTTCAACTGATACACCAATCCACGCTCGAACTTGCGCTCTTGCAGTTGTACCTAATTGGTTGCCTTCGTCAAATTTAATGTAGATTTCATCGCCAGCGTTTAATTCATAATCGCTTAAAGTTTCTAAATCAAAATTTGTAGAACCTATAAAACCAGCAATTGCTACTTGTGACCCGTTTACATAAAGTCTTGCAGCAACTGTTCCATTAACTGCTGTGTTTATTTTAAATGCCGCCACTTGTATTTTATAACGCCCAGAGACAGCAATAACGTATTTTGACGAATTTACATCTGCTGTTGCTATCCCTACTTTCAATACTTCTTCAGCACCAATCGACACATTACCTGCCACAGCTAATTTTTGATCTGATACAGCGTCAGATATAGCTGACCGTTTGATTGATGGTGCTGATGCGTCATCTTCAATGACTGATGTCAGGTTGTCTTTGTATGCTTGCATCAACTGCTGCGTCAATGGTGCATCGACTGCAACTTCTGAATCTGATATTTGCCGATATGTTGCCATGATTTTTCCCTATACGATTGAATACGGTTCTGAACCGTTTGACATTTTTGAGTTGACTTGTATTTTTATAACAGCACCACTGCCAGTGCCGTCATCAATTGTGACTTCTTCATTTTGCGTGTAGCCAACGTGTGCAGCAGAACTACCTGAACCCCCGGCATAGTCATCATAATTACTGCCAGTTGCCGGGTTGCTGGTCACTTCAAGTATTTGTGTGATCTGATTGCCACTGACAACAGCCCTGAATGATAACCCTGTGCCAGAACTGCCTGTGATGTCTGTGCCAGAAAATGTCACATTGCTTGAATCTGCAAAGCCTGAACCGCCATTAAGTATTGTTAAATCAATGAAGCCCCGTGAACGTGCGCCACCATTGACAGTTGCCAGCAAATTATCTGTACTAGCATAACTTTCTTGTGATCGTTGCCCGGTATATGGGTCATTTTCTGTACCTGTACCTGCTGATGCTTGAATGAATGTTGCTGGTGTTCTTGCGTATGTCAGTTGGCAGTCAGTGCCAGTACCATTCACGCCACTGTTATCTGTCAATACATTCCCTTCAGTATAACTTGACCCAGCGTTTGTGATATTAAATTGTGAAACAGCACCAGTGCCAGATGATGTTGCAGTCGATAAAGCATAAAAAGCATCGTTGTCAGTTTGCACAATGTCGCAGTCAAGTTTTAGTGTCTGCTCAAATGCACCATCAATCGTGTCAACCTGCTTGACTATTGCGTACCCACGACCCTTGGCCTGTGCGTTGCCTGTACTATCAGCAGCAACATTCAAACCAATAGCATCTTCAACGTCTGAATAAATCCTGTCACCAACTGAAAAGAAAATGTCAGCAGCCGTTGTGTCAACAATGACATCTTCACCTGCTGCCTTTGCGCCGCTGCCTTTCCACTGGCCAAGTTTTTTAATCTCTGTAACAGTGCAAGCAAAATTGCTGCCTGACCCACCAGTGAAAGTCAGGTTGTCGCCCACTTCATAGCCTGTGCCGGGTGTTGTCAACGTCATTTGATTGCTGACAATCTTGCCCCGGTTGAGTGTGCCAAATCTGAACTGCTTGGCCTTAATGATGAAAACCTGCTTGTCAGTGTCGAACTTCTTTGACAATACCTGCATTTCAGTTGATGGCTTAACTACGCCACGAAAGTCTGTGATTGTACTTGTCGTCAGATAGAAATGTTGCCCAGTGGTCAATTGATCAAAGCTGCTGTCAATTTCAAACGTACAAGTCAATGGTGTTTTTCTAAATCTATTCAATAACCGCTGCGAAACACTGGTGGCTGTCGACGAATCACGAACACCCCATGCAAACACACTTTTGTTTGCTTGCACACCGTATTCGTTTGCACCTTCTGAATCAGCATCAATGTTGATATAGACGTTTTTATAGTTCTTAGGCTTTGTAAAATCTTCAGTGCCATCACGCAAATTGTAGTAATAATAGACTCTGGAAATTCTGTCTTTTTCAGCATTAATTAATTTGAACGAATCGTTGACGATAACATCATCTGTCACCCGGACAATTGATTCTGTGTCAATTTCAGGTGTTTCAGCTTTCATGATTATTTTGGTTGCTAGATCATCATAATAGAAATTCACACCAACCATGCTGCCTATCTGTGACAACTGTTTGTTGACTTCTTTTGGCTGCGACAAAATAGTGTCGATTCTAAATGTTGACAACCAGTTTGTTTTTTCGTCAGCCCATGAATACAACTCACCCGTGACATTGCTTATGGCCTTAGCTGGCACACCAGCCTGATTGACTAGCAGTTCATAGGCAACATCATTCATCGTGACACCTACGCCAGAACCATCGTGTGTGCCAAAATGTATGCAATGCTGCACTGATGAGTTTTCAGAATGTGCTGCTGGTGTTGTTCCCCACTGGCCGCTGATACTTCTTGCTGCACCCAATTCGATAAAGTTGATGCTGGCATCAGTTGTTAACCGGGTATAAGCAATGATTTCTTTGCCTATTCGTGCAAAGCCACTTGTGCCAAATGTGTCTTGATATTGTGTTGCCGTTGCGTCTTGACCATTAACCTGCAAAATGTGTGCAGCACTTGCACCCGTTGCAGCCAGTGCAGTTTTTAATGTAAACCCTGATGGTGCTGGTACTTTGGCTTTTAGTTCATCAGCAAGTGTCATGGGGTCTTTGCATTTGATTGAGCAAACACCATTGTTTAAAAACATTGAATCAATGATGTATTCTTTGCGACCATCTTCAATATGCAGTTGGCCATCTAAGTCTTGATAGCCGTCAAATACTTCAACTGTTCTGCCAACATAGTGTGGGTTGCGTGACAGCAATTTGCTGAAATATGTTCCTGACTCAACAGCAATGACATTTCTTGTTGAATAATATGGGTCAGAATCAGTGTCAACGCTCATAAAATCGCGCAGCTTGATTTGTACTGAACCACGCAACGAAACGCCAACAGTCGGCACAATTTCCACTGGTGCGCTTGACACAGACATCAGGCAGGGTTGTGCATGGCTAATCTGTGTGCCAACTGATCTGCTAGTTTCTGATATAAAATTAAGCTGCTTTAATCCGTTTGTATTTGCACGATAAGTGTTCAAAGATGTGCAAGTTTCACGGGTGTTATAACAGGGTTCAGATGCTGGTGCAGCCGTACAGGTTGACGATGAACCATTGTTGACACCAAACACATTGTCACAGCAACTTAATGACAATCTAACAATTTGAACTGGTGTTCGTGGTGATAGTTTGTGCAATCCATCAAAATAATCAGGCAAGGTTTCTGACGCGCCTGTTGTTGGATTTGTAACAAGTACAGTGTTTGGTTGTGGTGGATTAGACAAAAATGGGTGAAATGGCCTTGCAGTGCCATCATCATATATGCCCGGCTGCAATACTGCGTCAGGCATACTGTACTTGTGCTTCAAATACCCTTGAATCGCGTTTCTTTGTCCTGTTGTCCTAGCACCTTTAAACACTAAAATTTCATAGATGTGACCGGCAGCTTCTTGCACTGATGATTGTGCATTACGCATTAAATGCAAATCGCAGATTGACAAAAAGTTTCCTGTGTATGTCCCAGCGGCATAGACATTACGACTGTTGACATCAGTTGCAACTTGCACTATTGAACCACCCAGACCTTCAAATATTGCGTCAACATTATCGCCAGCGTTAAAAGTTGCAGATGCAGCATCAGACCCGGCAGCGTTAATTGTTGCGCTGCTAGTGCTGAAAGTTTCTGACCCAACCATACCTGTCTTGACGATATTAAAGGTATCAGTTGTAACACCTGAAATTAGATGATTACCGTTTATATCAATTGACCCTGATGTGCCAAATGAAGCCAGAACAGCAAATGAATTATTTACAAATCCATGACCTGCTGCTGTTATTTCAACAACAGTTGTTGATGTGGCTGCTGCTGCTGTTATATTTCCAGCAGTCACAGTATTCAAGCTGTATGTAAATGTTGATCTAATTTCGTTGCCATTGTTAAACTGCTCTTTTACAAATGTCCAATCACCAGCACCCCCAGATGTGGTTGCAGCCATTAACGTGTCAGTCTGGCCATCGCCAGCTTGATAATCCAATGCGCCAGCAATGAAAATATGAAAGCCACTTTGCACTGGGAATGTGTCAAGCCCTAAACATGACAGATGTTCTGTACCATCAAAATTGACACGTTTGTTTGCTGTGTCATATGTTGGCATATCGGCTGCTGTGCTTTGTTCAAAATGGTATCTGCTCTTGCTTTTGTCTTTCCAAGAATAAACAGCAGAACCGTTTTGTGGCGTAGTCAATCCACCGTTTGCATTAGGGTCAGCACCATCAAGCCATAAGATCAAATCGTCATAGTAATGATGGGGCGCGAACAGTTTTGTCATTTGTAATATCCAAGGCAATCAATGCTTAATTCTAAGAAGCCGGGACTTGTGAACCTTGGTTGCTTCAGGCCGTCTTTCAGTACACAGTAATAAGCAGCGTCATTTGCTTCAACTGTTGTGACATCGGCTGTTGATACATAAAATGGATATTGCACAAGATTCTTTGATAGCTCTGTCCACCATGGATTATTGTCAGTCTCATACATGTATTTACCAGTAAAATCAGATTCTTTCAAATTTGAAATTGTCAGCTTTAAATCTTGTGGCTTTTCCTGTGTGTCAGTAATCAATGCCCGACCATTGTTGTTGCGCTTGGCTTTGTTTTCTAATGGCGCAAACAGTGCTGGTGTGTAGGGTGCTTGAAATTTGATGTGCTTGCTTGTCGCATAACCAATGCTTATATCACCAATATAATTGCTAGATGTAGCACTAAAAAATTCAAATGCAATGTATTTAGCACTAACAATGCTTGCAGCAATTTTTAATGTTGATGTACTTAAACTGTTAAAAGTAAAAAGAGAATTATACGTCACACCGTCTGCACTTGTTGAAATGTTTAGTGCAGCATTACTAAGATTGACGTTTGATAAACCAACGGCATTTATGTTTTTTAAAGAATTAAATTGAAAAACAATGATTGGCTGTGATGCCCCTGACATTTTGAAGGTTGTTGCCGGGTTGTTGTCAAATGCGTTTTCAAAATTATGCCCAGTTGCTGCTGCGCCTTGCGTGAAAGAAATGCTGGCTGTTCTTTGTCGCCAGTATTCAAAATGCAACTTATTGTCTGCCATTAAAAAAGCCATTATGAAGTCACCATTGCGTTGATTTCCAAGCCATCGTCAACAGCTTCGTTGATGGCCTCGATGATTCGTCTTGCGCCTGATGGGTCTATGCTGTCGTTGACTGTTACATTGACAACCCTTGGGGCAGCCTGTACTGCGTCTGTTTCTGTCTGTGCGCTTAATGTTGGTACTGATGCAGCCGACACAGAACCACCGCCACCACCGCCCCCAACGCTCGGTGCGCTCTTTGAACCAATACTTGTGCCTTTGATTTGCTTGATGGTTTTCATGCCCTTAGCAGCGATTACGGCAGCCTTAGCAACACCTACAGGCCAACCCAGCTTCAATGCTTCAGCGACACCAGTAGCCGTTGAAACAATCGCCCGTGCAAGGTTGATTTTCTTGGCTATCTTGAAACCCTTTTTGCCGCTTGATTGAAGCAGTGAAAGGGCTGAACCGCCAAGTGACTTTAAAACGCCCATTTTTTGCTTGGCATTTAACTCGCTGAATTTGAGATCAGCTTTTTCAATTGACTGCAATGCCTTGTAACCATCGTCAGCCATTGCCTGTGCGTCAGTGTAATACCCGGCAGATAGTTCACGCAGCATGTCAAACTTGCTTGCCACGGCTGTGACCACTGGATCTTCACCCTCGCCACCTTCACCACCTTCGCCACCACCTTCGCCCCCACTGGTGTCTGAATCCGGTGAAAACAACCGGGTGATCATTGACTGTCCGCCTTCAAACACTGTGCCAGCTTGTGCGTCTTTGATGGTTTGATCAGCTTGCAACATTAGTGCCGCTGCTTTAGCCGCCATTTCTGCTGCTTTTTCTTCCATGCCTTCTTGATTAAATGGGTTGAACTGCACTTCTTCCATGCCAAGTGCAGTGCGTATTTGGTTTGTGAATTTGTTGACCATTTCTGCTGCACCGTTTAAGGGTGCTGTCATTGTTGATAAACCGCCAACGATTAATCCAACAGCCTTAATTATTGCAGAACCCATCATTTGAAAGCCACCAATAGTGACACCAATGATTCTGCCTATAACATCAAACGTGGGTTGTGCAGCAATTAGAAAATCACCAATTACTTGTGATGCGTGGCGAAACGCTTGTGGCAATTTAACGGCCAAACCGTTAAAAATGTTTTCAAGTGCTGGGGCAAACTTCTTCATGATCACTGTGCCGATGCCACTGACAGCCGTAGAAAAGCGTGTGAAGGCATCGTTTGTTTCAGCAAACTGCTTGGTCGTGCTTGAATCTACTGTCGCACCCAGTAAGGCCAGTTCCTTTTCAGCCGCATTGATAGCCGCTGACCCCTCGCCCATGATGCGAATCATCTTCACACCTTCAGAGTCAAACAGCTTCATTGCCAGCCGGGTCTTGTCGCCTTGCCCTTCAACGCCCTGCATGGCATCAGCAACCTTTTTCAATTGCTGATCAACTGGCAGTTGCGCTAATTTGGCTGCATCAATGTTAAGTTCTTGCAATGCGTTGACAGCTTCGCCAGTGCCGTTTGCTGCCTCTGACACCCTGCGCTGCATTCTTTGCAAGGCCATGTTTGTTGTGTCAACACCCATGCCAGCCATTTGTGCTGCGTGTTGTATTGCTTGCAGCTTTTCGGGTGCAACACCTATCTGGTCGGCAAACTTGCCCATTGCATCAACATTATCAAGCGTTTTCTTTGCAAGGACACCCATTGCTGCTGACGCAATACCCAGCTTGGCTTTCAATGACAGCAGTGGTGCGCCAACATTTTTAAATGACATGTTAGCTTTTTTCGTGGCTGTCTTTGCTTTTTTAGCAAATCGGCCAACACGCTTCTCAGATGCGTTCAGCTTTTTCAACAAGCCTTCATTTTCGGCCTGTAGCTTAATATTGATTTTTGCAATATCTGTCATTTTTTAATCGCCATTGATCGTAATGTTGCAAGGGTTTTCTGGGTTTTCATTTGGCTTGCTTGCTGTGGTGTTTTGAAAATAAAATCATCAACACCCTTGGCAGGGCTTTTGCCCCGGTTGACGTTGTAAATGATTGAACACAACATCGCTGAATGATAATTGTCACGCCACTGACCAAATGGTTCTTGCCGGTAATAACTCGACCACATTTGAAATTCTGCCAAAGGCATTGCATTGACCTCGGAAATACTTTTGCCCAATGCTAATGCCAATCGGCAAACAAACAATTCGTGATCGGTTAAGACTTTTTTTCGTCACCATCGTCATCAGAATCAAGGCCACTTAACTCAATGACTTTGCTGCCAAGGTCTGTCAGCATATCCAGATTGATAGAATTCAATATCTGATCAACCTTTTTGCCTTTAAATTCATTAACACCTTGTTGCAATAAGACAGCCATCATGTTCACCTGGTTATCTTCTTGCTGCGCTTCTGTAAACTTAGCAAAGCCCAGTGCCGATAGTTCATGACAATGAAAGTCATTTTCGCCAAACGTGACGACTTCAGTTTTTTGATCGTAGTACATTGGTATTCCCTCAAGATAAAAAGATTGAGCGCAGAAAACCTGCGCCCATTTTGGGTAATTATTATTTTATGAGTGTGCTATTGAACCAGTGACTTTCAAAGTGAAAGTGATCTGGTTTTGTGAATCCAAAGCTGGTGCGATTTCATAGCCAAGATTCACAGCATTGAACGTGTAAACGTCAGTGCTTGTGCCATCAGTACAGGTGAATTTATAACTGTTGGTTGTGCCTTTGCCAGAACTTGAACCATTGACCATTTCTTGCTGGTCAGCGTCACCGGGTAACAAGTTGCAAGTGATGGTGATTTCAGAACCATCGGCAAGCCCTGCGACATACTCTTTTGCTGTACTGGCAAAGTGTGTGACTTCGACCAGTTCAACCGTTTCTGCTAAACCTGAAACTTCTGTGACTTCAAGCAATGGGTTGTAAGTTGTATTAACACCACTACCATCTGCGTCATATGCAAAAGTCCAGCCTTTTATAAATGCTGATGTTGACATGATTTAAACCTCTATTTGTTGTAAGTAAATTGAACGGACATTGATAGACCAAACACTTTCGCCTGATCATCATAGATGGTGGCGATGTCTTGAAAGTCAGTTGATTGAACGTAAGAACCACCACTGACTAATTCACCTGAAAAGTTCTTCAGGTGGTTTTCTAGGGTCTGACCAAGATTGATCGACCCCAAAGCTGTTTTGCTCACGCAGATAAAACTGACGTTCGCTTGATAAAAGTTTGTTTCATTGTTGAAGTCTGTGTTGAATTCTGTGCTTTCAAGTGCGTAGACAATGCAATCTTCGGACACATCTTCAGGCACGATGATTGGGTATACCTTTGCACCCAGTGAAGCTGTTGCAAGGTTTGTGTATATATCTTTCACAAACATTATTTCATCGCCTCTTTTTTAATGCCTTGGATTAATTCTTTTTTGAATGTCTTAACGACAGCCGCTTTTTGTGAGTTATAGCTAACACTAAGCCATGGCCTTGCCCGGACAAACTTGCCCTTTTTCCCGGCACGATAGCCCAGCTCAACAAAGTTGACGGCATAGAATGCTTCTGCTTTTACGCCAACGGCTGCAAGAACAAAGTTTTCAGATTTCTTTCGGTATGCCCTGACAACAATGCTGCGCTTCGCAAAGCCCAGACCACGCATGCTGCCTTTGTAGGTTTTGTGTATTTTCTTGCCGATAGGTATTTTTGATTGCGCTTTCTTTTTAACGTGCTGCAATGATCGTGTGGCAGCCTTTCGCATCAGCTTGTATTGGGTTGCTGTGGCTAAACTGTCAAACACTTTGTCGGCTGTTAAGACCTTACCCTTCAGGTTTGTGATCTCAATGAACTTACCTGTCAAGCCAGACCCCTTGATCTGTGCTTGCACTGTAGATTCAGCACCCGGTCAGTTTGCATGACGTTTTCAATCTGCTCGATGTCATAGTATTCGCCAGTTGATATGACATACACCCGGTCAGTGGTTTGCAGCTTCTTGGTTTCAAGATCATAGCGAATTGATATTTCGTCTGTGTGCATTGCAACCATGCCTGTGGCTGACTTTGATGTACCACCACTCATGTTTTTGATTGATGCCTTCCGGGTAAGCAGCGTCAACCAGCTTTCACTGGGCTGACCCATAGCGTCTTGCGTTTGGTATCTGCGCTCAATCCTGATGCGCTTATTCATTTTGCCAGCAGGTATTGTCATTAATATGCGCCTTGGCTACTTTGCAAGCCATAGTCGTTGCGATAAACCACCCGGTACTTGTCAAGGAAAGTCTTTGCACCCATTGGCAGTTCAGCAGTAATTGTTCCAACCACTGTGTTTTCACGGTTGCGGTATAGATCACCAACGATTAAAACGATGCCTGTTTTAATTGCATCAGGTACATCGGCTGCAAGGCCATACCCGTCAACCAAGGTGATCTGCACGTTGTTGAATCCACGTTTGTCAATTGATGGCCAGCCGTTTACTGGCAGAACGCGCAGTGATGCTGCATGCTCGTCAATGTAATAATTTGAACTGCCCCATGTGGTCAGTGAACCGCTTGACTTGTACTGAACAGATGAAACGGCTGACACATTATGTGCTGGCAATTCAATTGCAACATTGTCTGAATTTGGGAGTTGATCAAGATAATAAGTCACCCCTGTTGATAAGAACCTGCGCCCGGTATAGCGTTCAGCGTAGTCTGTTGCCATCTCAATGAAGCGTTGAATCAAATCATCTTCTTCACCAGTTTCAACGACAATGTGTTCTTTAACGTCTGACACAGATATGACAAGGCCAGCCGGGGGTGTTGTGACTTTTGCTTTGACTTGATTGTATAAAAGTGTGCCTGTCATTTAATTAATTCCTTAATAAAAAAAGGGGCAGCAAATGCCACCCCCTTCTTTGTTTTACAACGATTAAGCAAGATCGCTTCGGATAACACCAAGAGTGTTATATGTGCAATATGCAGCACGAACGCTTGCACGAACTGTGATTAAGTTCGATTGTACGTTTGTGCCGTCTTGCTCAAACATTTCAACAACAGTGCCTTGACGGACATGCAGTGCAGATGCAGCAGCCCAATCACCGACAATGCCTTTGCCAGCAGCAACTTGGTCACTGGTAACAACTGGCACACCCCAAATGACGGGTAAGTTGTTGGCGCGTGGGTCGGCAGCAATGTATGCACCGGCTGTGTCTTTTGTTTTATCAATGGTCGCTAAGTCAGCAGGGTTTAAGAAAAACGCTGACGCATTAAAACCATTGGTTTGCAAAGTTTGCAGCATGTCACGCAGATCATCAATGATACCGCCAGCACCGTCAGTCATGTCAGTTGAACCAGATGCCAAAATGCCTTCAAGGTTTGGCGATGAGCCGTCACCGTTGATGATTTGGTTTTCTAGTTTACGGTTGACATAGTACGCCAAACGGTTGTCGATGAAGCTGGCCAACTGTGGCGCATCATCACGACATTGACGACTGATCTTCACGAACGTACCAATCATTTGCACTGGTGTTTGCTTCAATGCAAAGTTCATGACAGATTCGCCTAATGCACCAGCTTCAGCAGCAGCAGCCGCGTTGTTGGTGTTAGTGCCAGACTCTTGGGCAAACTCAACCAAGTTGCTTGATGTAACACCTTTTGAGATAACATCAAGAACACTAACAGGTTGAAATGCTGCAAATACACCGGGTAAGCGATCAGCAGCAGTACCCACAGAAGTCAATGAAGTACCAGATGCGCTGTCACTTCCAACAGTATTTGCTTGAACTTCAAAAGTAGTTCGTGAACCACTGTTTTGAAAATCAGCAAACTTGTCATGTGCAACAACTGATTGACCTAATGACATTGAAGCTGCTTTATGATCAGCAACACGCTTGTCAGCAGAAGCAAGTTTCTGCTCCATGTCGGCCATCGCTTCAGTTTGTTCAGCCACTTTATCTTCGAGGGCTTTTAAACCTTCAGAGTTTTTGCGACCAAGTGAGCCGTGAGCTTCCACTTCTTCATTGGTTTTTGCTAAAAAATGCTCGACTTCAGTAGTCAAGGCTTTGATTTCTTCAGACATAATTGTCACCTATTTTTTCGCAGTAAGTTTGAAAGGGCTGAAATGTCAGCCTTTTGTTTGTCAGCTGCTATCGTTTCAGCATCGCGCTGAATGTCGATTTTTTTAGATGCCAGCGTCTTTGCATCTTTTCGTGATAACCCTGCATGGCGCAGGTATCGCTCGAACTCGGTTTTTGTGTTGACATCATCAATGTCAATTTTGTTTTCGGCCAATGCTTCCGGCAATGATGCAAAATGCTTTTCCCAGCCTTTGCCCATTGCAGCAACTTTTTGGTTTGTCACTTGATCAACAAAACCCATTTCGGCTGCATCGCTGCCATTTAGCCATGTTTCTTCATTCAGCATGGCGACTAAATCTTCTTCGTCTTTGCCAGTTTTCTTTTTGTAGATGTTGACCAGTTGGTTGCGTATCTGATCAAGCAAGTCAGCTTCCTTGCGTAGTTCATCAGCATCACCCACCATCTGAACCCAAGGGTTGTGAATCATTAAGAACGCATCTTCTGGCATGTTGATCACATCACCGGCCATTGCGATGATTGATGCGCTCGATGCTGCAATGCCAACCACGTTGACTTCAACTTCTGCATCGCTGTTCTTCAGATAATTATAGATAGCGATACCATCAAAGACGTTGCCGCCATAGCTGTTCAGTGATAGTCGAATGCTTTTGGCTTCTTGGCTTTTAATCTCACCGATGAACGATGCAGCGTCTACACCAAAAAGGCCGATCTCGTCATGTATTTCAATGTCAACGACACCTTCAGCATTGTTTTGAATGTTGTACCATTTATTGTTCATTTGATTGCCCTTGTTGGTAGTCAATTGATGCCATATTGATTTGCATGGTCAGTTCATCTGCACCGTCTACTGGTGATAAGTCCAAACGCTGTCGGCCTTCGTTGCGTGTCATCACGCCATTAGCCACCAGCTTGGTGATGAATTCGGCTTGGCCTTTTGCATCTGCCCGGATAAAATCTGTGGTGTCGAACTTGATGCGCTTCTTGTTTACTTCACCCGGTGCAAGCAGTGAGCGTTCAAAGCGCTGTTCGATTCGTTGCAGCAATGGTGACAGGCCAGTGTTCAACCAGCCGATCATGATCTGTTCGATGCCAGCACCCCAGCTTGTGGTGTCCTTGTTATCGTTAATCAGTATTGATGGCACACCATAAAAACGTGCAATGTCCTCGATGTTCATGCGCTTGTTTTCCAGCATCATCATTGCTTCTGGTGATAGCTGTATCTGTTGAAACTTCATACCTGCTTCAAGCAGCAGGGTCTTGTGGGCGTTTGTCGAACCTTCGTTCAATGCCCTGAACCGCTGAATCATTTGTGAATACTGGTCATCGTCAAGCATCATGTCAGTTGACAAAACGCCAGATGGCTTTGCGCCATTTACAAAATAGTTTGAACCAAAGTCATCAGTGGCAAGTTGATTGGATATTGCGCCAGCCGCATAATCCAGTGGTGACAGTCCCATGATGCCATTGCCCATGAAACGAATGTGACAGATTTGATCTGCTGTATACTCAACTTGCCCGGTGTCCCTTGTGTACTTGTATGTCAGTGTGCCGTTTTCGTCTTGCTCGACACGCATCTGGCTGGCAGATAGTGGCTGCAATGTGTAGGCTGCAAGCCCTTGGTCAATTAGAAAATACGCATTGCCATTAGTGCATAGGTTCAGCATTAGCGTTTCACGGAATTCAAGTGGCGTGTCAATTGCGTTTGGCTTCCAGCAGATAGCCCGTGACAGCTTGCTGGTCTTATCTTCAACAAGATTTGCACCGTCAACGTCATACACTTTCAACGGCAATGATGAAACGGTTTCAGATAGCAGCTTGATACATGCGTATACTGCCGACACTTGCAATGATGTATCGACAGTCACTGGCTTGGGTTTGACCACGCCATGCGTTGAAGGGCTTACATCTTGCACACCCTTTTTCTGTTGTGTGGCTGAACCGAACAATGAAGTTCCCAGCCATGTTGAAAAAAAGTTTGCCATTATAGTTCGATCTCCATAAAGCCGTTCCGTATCACCCTGTCGATTGATGTGGTTTCTTGACGGCCATTCATGTATCGGTTTAATGCAATTAGCAAAGCAACAACACCGTCAATCTTGTTGGCCTTCTGGCCTCGCGCTTTGCGTGGAAATATGTTCTCGTTCTTATCTTCTTGGTATGACACATTGCTAAACTGCCAAGTCAGCACCGGGTCGCCATCGTAATGGAAACGACCTGACTTGATCAGTGCGTTTAATTCCTTCATTGGTTCTGATAAGTGCCTGACGTTCTGCGGCACTTCAACCATCTTCAACCCTTTGCTGATCAGGTTTGATGTGAACTGGTTTGCGTTGTATGGGTCAAAGCCACATTCGCGCAGCTTGTACCGTGACTTGTCTTGCAGATAACCTTCAGTGATTTCATCGTAATCAATGATATTGCCGTCAGTCAGAATGATGTGGCCTTGTTCTGCCCACCCCCGGTATGACGCATTGCTGGTTTCTTCAACTGTTTCTTCAGGCAAGTAATGCTTGGCAAATGCGTACAGGTGTGTCACGCCATCTATCATTTTCGGAAACAGCAGCACATCACAGGCAAAGTCATCTTTGCTTGCAAGGTCACAACCCTTGAACGCCACTTCACCTTCAAAGTCAGCCAGTGTGATTTCTTTGTCAACGCAATCAGACAATGCTTGCATGTCACACCATGCTGTCTCGGTGTTAGTCCATGCGTTTAAATGCTTGGTCAAAAAGTTGTTGCGCGACTGAATATCTGTTCGTGCTTTGAGTGCTTGCGATTCCATAAAGTCAGGCTTTACGGAAACACCCCAATTTGGGTTTGCCTTCTTCCAAACGTCAGGGTCATTCAGCAGCCGTTCAGTGTCCTTCAGATCATCGTCATCAACACCAAACAACATGCAGAAAATACGTTCATTCTCGACTGCGCCATTTGTGACTTTGATTGCGTAGTCGTATTTCTGATAACCAATGCCAGACAAGTTGAACCCGGCTGTGCTAATGCTTATTAGCAACGGCTGCTCACGCGCCCCCATTGACGATTCAAGCACGTTATACATATCAGCCGTCTTGTGACTGTGCAGTTCGTCTAAAATCGCACAGTGTGCATTCAAGCCATCAAGGTTGCCGCCCTGTTCCCTTGATAGCGCCTTGAAACGGGAGTTGGTCTGAAACACATGGACACTGTGGGCTGATGTTTCAACGCCCATTGCTTCTGACAATCCCTTTGCTTTTTGCGCCATTCGCTGTGCGTCATTGAAAACGATTCTGGCTTGCTCTCGATCTTGCGCTGCTGCATAAACTTCTGCACCTTCTTCGTTGTCGGCTGCCAGCATATACAGGGCAATTGCACTGACCAGTGTTGACTTGCCGTTCTT
>PDMW01011293.1_pt1 | contig 27531 bp, 32 predicted proteins | sample 1515511 | NCBI WGS metagenome assembly PDMW01 (sample SAMN07343023, study PRJNA328102) | Marine metagenome, whole genome shotgun sequencing project. | biome: marine; feature: bay; material: water; isolation source: viruses from water sample < 0.22 micron filtered, nuclease treated, low... ... | reverse complement strand
TCGTCTCCGTCGTCTCCGTCGCCAGCACTTTCTCCCGATCCTCCGCACTCTTTGCAGTCATCGGGTTTGCCATCACCACCAGAATCGCCGGGTTGATCTCCAGAGCCACCCTCATCATCTGATTCTTGGCCATCGTCGCTATTGGCGTCGCCATCATCGTCATCAAAAAATCCTTTGAGAAGATCGTCCTCCTCGTCACCACCGGCTTCGTCATCGTCGCCTTGGTCATCTCCACCATCGCCATCATCACCAGGATCCTGACCCGTGCCTCCGCACGCATCACATTCGCCAGGGTGTTTGGCATCGGGGTGTGGAATGTCGCCAGGTTTGTCTGGGTCTACGCCGACACCATCAACGTCCTCATCAGCTTGATCACGAGCAGCCTGTTCCAGATCGAGGTCACCCGTATCGGGTAATTCATCGGAATCGGGGATTTCATCCGGCATATCTGGCATCGGGGCTTCTCTGTTGGGATCGCCTGGGAATGGTAGAGTAGGATCCCATGGGACTGGGGGTGGTCCGACAGGAACGGGTTTGCCCGGACCGGGACCCGGTCGAATCAACTTGGTGGCACGGTTCATCTTTTGGAATGTGTCATCCTCAGGAGGTAGGCTATTAGCATTAGGATCCATAGTTAGCGTAGCCAAAACTCCGTCCTCGTCTTCTTCCTCAATGTCGATAACGAAATATGGGCATGCCAGTATGGTTTTGCAGATGGCGCCAGCAGTAAAATTGTCATAAGCAGAGCGATCGGGGAAGTCCATGTCGATCATATTACGGACAGAGTTTAGGGATTTGCTACCGCCAATGTCTTGGTCGGAGAGGTAGCCATAAACTCCCGAGATAGTGCTATCGATCTCAGTTCCATCGGGCATAGAGATGGTGACAATAGCCAGCCAGCCAGCTCCTGGGCTACTATCGGAGACTCGTTCACTACCACTGCGAGGGTCGATCCATCGGTGCGTCATACTACCATGTGGGTGTCGACGCTATTTCAAGGCTCCACCTCCAAAAACGATGCACTCGCGCGCGCGTCATACTATCTGGATCAGAAGCAGCGACACCCCAACCGCCTCCTTTATAGGGGTGATAGCACAACGTTAATTTGTCCCGAACCAAAACAACGAGACGGACACCAACCAAAACAAACAAAAAAATGGAGATGAAAAACATGAGCAATGAAATCGAAAACTTCTTGGCCGACCTGGAAACTGACAAAGGAACTGAAACCACTCAGAAGTGGCCTGTTCGAGACACCCTCAAGGTGGATCGTGACGCACTTCACAAGGACTACCTTCTTGAAGGATTCACATCGGGCATCAGCGGAAACTACACTGTCGAAGGCGACGACACGACCTACAACACTGCGGTCCGTGTAATTGAACCATCTGCAGGACGACGTCAGACTTTCTGGCTTTCTGGATATGAGCAAGAACACTTGGCAACAGCTGTTTCCAAGGCACTCGAAGGCGGACACGCATACCCTATGGTAGTCACATTCCTTCGTCATCAAGATCAATCCAAGACTGGTCGAACCTACAACCGATTCAGCATCAAGGTCACTGACTCTGCTGGCAAGAACGACAGCCTTGTTGTCCCACCTGTTCCAGAAGATCAATTCCAGGACTGAGTCGCGTCTCGCACGACCCGATCCACATCGAGCTATCCAGGCCATTAGGCTTGGTCGGTGCTGACACCTTCATAGGGCTTGCCCTGGGCGTCTATCCGGCCAGATCTCGGCCAAAAGCAACATTGATGAACGTCGGACGAGTGGTCGAAACCCTCAAGCCGGCCCCATGGGTCAGCGAGGAGGTTGAATATGACTGCAAATGCTGACAACAGGATCCCAGATGCGATCAACGATTACGTCCAGACCTGCGTCGATTCCTTTGACGACCACAACATCACATTGGAATCACTCTATCGATCCAAGGTAACGGGCTCATACTCATGGGGCAGCGGAGTCTGCCTCAAACTTGAGGATAGCCCACTCTCACCTAAGATCGGTGCTGACAGGACTGAATTGCGTTTCGTGATCTCAGACGGTTCTTATTCCATCGAATGTTCTGCTGACAATGCCGACCGATCGGTTCTCCCTGGTGGAGACTCTTCTGAACACAGCGATCCCAACGAATGGCTGACCCAAATCCTGGTCGATCTCACCGAGAGCGTTCAGCGCGGGTCCAGGGTTTTCGTAGCGGGTGCATTCCGCAACCGTGGCAAGGAACGTGTGTTCATTGTAGATTCTCTCGCACCATACTCGGAGACCAGTCGGACACAGATGACCCCTGATCAACTCAATGGATTTGTCAATCTTTGTCGCGAACACACCTGTCTGGTTCGTGAAGAGGCTCGTCTTGATGCCAACGGGATGCCCGTCGATTACGACCGTCGCACCCTGGCCATCGTCCACGAGAATGACCTCGGCAAATATCGAACCGCACCAGGACGTTGGGAGTTTGATGGCTACTCTGTGGTAGCTCGAGCACTGACTCCTCTTGATCTGATGATTCGTGACGACACCTTATGGGGTCGTTTGTATGCCAAGGATTACCTCAAAAAGGCAATCATGCTATTTTGCCTAAGTCCGCAAACCAAGCAAGACATGATGCACATCGGCATCGTATCCTCAGTTGGCGAGGGCAAGGATCACATGATTGAACATGTTATCGAGCCATTGGTTCCATGCGGTATTGCAGGAACTGGCAAGCAAGCTACGGTAGCAGGATTGATCGGTGCCATGTCTGGAGAGGACATCAATAGCGTTAGCCTTGGATTACTGCCCAAGATGCACAACGAAAGGATCGCTGTTTCCGAGTTCCAGACTTGGGCTGATGAAACATTCGGTGAACTGATGAATGCCATGGCCAACGGCTATGTGGCTATCAGCAAAGGAAACGTTCACACACGTCGTTCCACCTGCACCAACCTATTATTCCTCGGCAACCCACCTGCAGATTTCGGATCTAATGGCGAATTGGATGACTACACTGACAAGACGGCCATGTTGGCTGCATTTGGTGATTATACATACCAGATCATGAGTCGGTTGACCCTAATCTTCACTCAGATGAGTCTGGCTGGTGATGGCGCAAAGGATCATATTCGTTCAAACATCCTCAAAACAATGGATGGTTCCCATGAAGCCAGGGAATCCAAGGAAACCGAAGCCATGTGGCGTCTATTCTTCCGTGAGTATCTGCGTGCCGTGTCAGGAATTGTTCCCCAGATCGGCCCATTAGCATCGCTGGTCAATTCCGAGTTCGATTCGTTCGAGGAGAACGAGTCCTTCCGAAAGGTCTTCATCAAGAGAGCCGGCGTGAGCACTGACTATCGAAAATACCAGGAGTTCGTCAACCTCGTGAGGGCATTTGCACGGCTGTGTGGTGCTAACATGGTAGAGTTCCCCCATCTTGATGAAGCCAGCGAATTGTTCCGAAAGAGTTTGCAGACACTCACACATGACTTCCCGATCGATCTCATGAATGCTGAGGTTGATCCTAATTTGGTGGCCAAGCATGCCACAGCAATCACACGTTTCCCAGAACCGGTATCTATCCACGACATCCGAGATGCAGGAATCCGAATTACCGATGAGGATCTGACACGATTGGAGGCATTCAATGGCGTTCTGCGCTTAGGCGATGAGATGCTGGTATTCCAGCCACGTTCGGAGTGGCAATTTGAGGAGGGTGCCTAATGAGTGAGGTTCGTCATCCTGAAGATCTGACTTGGAGCTATCTCCGAGATTTTTATTACCCCAGATTCCGCAACAGCGTGACCCACATCGCGTGGGAACACCGCTACCCCATATTGAAGACGTTATACGACCACGGTTCTGAAAAATCCTGGGAAGAACGATCAGGCGATCCGATCGCTGACATGATGGAGTGGGCTGCACGCAAGGGATATTGGGCTTTCTTTTCAAGGGGGGTGACCGTTAGTCCCGATGGCTCGTTCACGGTTCACCCACACATCTCCCGGTTGCTCGGGCGGAACGGCGCATTAGGTCCAATAGAGGATCCTGATGTGGACTCTCCCAGCAACGACAAACAGGAGGACTCTCGGTGAGTGAACGCGGGGCTCTTGGTGGTCTTGAGGGGGGTCATAAATGGGGTCTTTGAGATTTGACACCAATGGTGGAATACCACCTGCTGGAATCATCCGAGTCAACCCCATGCTAACTAGAATGGCTCAGAGAGAAGGGGACATAGATTTTCTTGATGTCATGAGAGCCGCCAAATCCGAAGGAATGGAGATTTTGATAGGGGGAAGACTTTCCGAACTGGAATCGCCTCCTGATCCTACACTACCATTCTCAGTATTTTGGTTTGATGATGATCACGATCGATATGGCCGTATAGGGGTGGGCATGACAAGTAGCCGTCACGGAACTGCCGATGGCAGTCCTATCCTGGTGCAGACCGAAGAATCGTGGCACGTCAAAGAAGCCGAAGATGTCAATAATCCCACCAAAGATCCTGGATTGATGCGCTGGTCAGATGACCAAGGCTGGTTTAACGATCATGTAGTCTATCTGGTAGAGGCACGTCCATACCGCTTCTTGATCAACTGGTGCATGACCGGTTTCAAACCAGTTATGGCGCAGCAGAGCAGCCAACCTCAAGTAGATGCCCGCACCAGGTGATAACATGAGAGCCGATACAGCGCAGCGCGCCATGAGAGCGTTCGATCTTATGGGTAGAACTGGTTTGGGTGCTCGAACTGCATGCAAAATGTCGGGAACCACACCCAGGACACTCGTCAAATGGATGGACGATCAGGGTATCCCTTGGTCGTATAAGCGACGAGGTCGCGGTCGACCACTGCAAATTGTTCCCTCTCGAACTCCTGAGCAGAAGGTTCCAGATTTCTTGGAGGCTCTGAGTGCTGGGCGATCCGCCACAGCCGCTGCCAGAGATTTGGATACTACTGTCAACACTATGTCTAAGCAAGTTCTACCCGACTCCTCTGGAAGTCTGCGTTCTATTATCAGCAAATCTGGTCGCCGATGGGTGGCCGACTTTTTGCCTATTCACAAATACTCCACCGTGGTTTATGGCAAGCTGGAGTCTATGGATGGAGGCAAATTAGGTAGGGGTGGACAAGCCGGACCTAATGCTACTACCAAACGTGGTGAGGATTACACCGACATCTGGTGGCAATTTGATCTCAATCCTCTCACCAGCGTTCTTGATCCCATTGATGCTGTCAGATTTCATCGCGGTCCGATTATGGAACGCATTCGCAAGACTCTGATGAGTCCTACCCGCAATAATCCAAGTCTCAGTAGCCAATTCTTAGGATCCCTCAAGGTGAGGGGTCAAGCGTCTGCGATCGGTCGTTGGTCTGGTAGTGGACCGCTCAAGGTGACTCGTCTGGAAGAACTTCTCCAACGTTTCGATCTGCGTCTGGTAGAGGTGAGGATGGGTGTTGATGATAACATCGATCCAGCCGGTCCAGATTTCATGGCTGTATCTGACCTAACGCCACCAGGTTCTGGTCCGATCAAAATGCCAACAGGTCGTTTCCAAGTCTTCTTCTTGGACAAAGATCAGGTGAACGCATACCCACCCAACGGAATAAAGATTCGATACCGATACGACCTATCGGAAGAATTAGTCTAATCAAAGACCTAAGCGTTCGGCTAACTTAACCGAATCCGTGCTCCAATTGATGAGGCACGGTATGACCCTGCCATCATCCTCAAACAGATCTGGTAGGTAGTAAATAGAATGAGTCTCCGATTTTAGCACCTTTAGTGCGCCGACCTTGGATCGGGGTTTGCTCTCGTCATAGTGGCGATGCAACCAGCAACGCCAACCCTCCCTGGTGAAGAAGTGCTGTGAAGCGGGCTGTTCTATGTGTATTTCATCGCCGTAGACGGTGGTTCCTCGTGGAGATACCTCGCGAGGAATGATAATTCGGAAACGTGATACTGTGGTTGGTTGCGGCATGTTACCGTTGACCTTTGACCACCGATCCAGTGTATCAATACGTTCGTGGATTAGGTAGGCTCGTCCAATCTTCAATCGAGCGTAATTAGCGATGATTTTTCCACCGTGCTGCCGAGAACCATCCCAGATGTCTATGGGTATGCTATGACAATGTAATCTCCCTATGAACCAATCAATAGGGGAATCGTTATCTGGCAAGACATTGCGTAATCCGGGTAATGCCATGGCGAGACCGCCATTGCGTTGTCTTTGTTTTTGCACACACAGGAGGGCAAATTGAACAGGATCATCAATGTGATTAGCCAGCATTTGCTGGTGAGTGGGTTGGCTACTGGGGGGCACCCAACCACTATTGACGAGGTGGGAGAAGTTGCGTCTTGAACGATTGGTGATACACAGATTAAAGCGTTTGACCAAGAGCTTGAGGACTGCTTCGGCTCCCATATTGAATAAACGGGACAATCACCCGTTTAAGCGCATCACTCGTTGAGGATGTCAGGTAGGCGATCTGTGATGAGGAGTAGGGTGGGTGCCCAGAGACCGACGAAGATGCCGAGGCTCTCGTCGCCCATGCCAAAGTAGATGGCGATTGATCCGACTACGGATGCGAGACAGGAGTAGAACCCAAGGGACTTCCAGTTCACAGGGATCCCTCCACGTGTTCCTTGATGCGAGCAATTAGATCGGCCTTGCGACCTTTGGTCGACAAACCCAGTTCCTCCAGTCTTTCCTTGAGACCGGCGACCGTGAGATCCTCCAGGTCGTCGACGGCGACGTCGATGATGTCTTTGACAGATTCAACTGCATCCTCAATGGATTCGGCGTTCTCGACTGCCTCTACAACATCTTCAGCAACGTCCTCGACCTTATCGATCACATCTTCGGCGAGATCATCGACTGCATCTTCGATCTTGTCTTCAAGGTCGTCAGGAATATCAATACCAGTTACGTCTTCGATCTTATCGATGCCGTCAGATACAGCACCAGCAAGGTTGGTCAATAGGGCGGATCGCATAGCAGTCCATCGTCCAGCGACAAAGGCTACGACGTATCCGAGGGCAATCACGAGCATTTGGAGTTCGTCCATAATACCCATGAATGTGGCGTTCCTACCTAAGCGTTCTTGTAGTCGTAATGCCCAGGATGATACATGGATGCCTCCACGCCCATCAACCGGAGCGGCAAAGTCATGGTGTCGATAGCGGGTCTGCGTCGCCTGCTCGCCAACAACTACCAGGCTGAGATGGTGGAGGAGATGCTCAACGATGTCATCTCGAATCAATTGGGGGGGAATGGATACCGTTTGGCAGGTATTGCTGCTAACTGCGAGGAGATCAAGTGGATCGAATATCGCAAAAAACCCAATTGGGCCACCGAGGAGGACTTCCCCGTGTGCAACGGTGTCACCTACCTGGACCGCGAACGCCGATGCGACGAATGCGGACACAGCGTGACTGCTACCCAGGTGGCACTCTGGGTCAAGAAGGGCATAAGTGATGGAACCATCGTGAAGTCATATACTAATATGGACACCGCGGAGTTTTGGATCGGTATGTGGGAGGAGTTCGAACGCATCGAGAACTGCCCGCCGGGCAAACTGGCCAGGATGGTGGGCAAATGACCAGGATCCGGACTATCAACAATGAGATCGACATCAAGTCGTTCTCTCAGAACTTCATTGTAGTCAGCGTCTTGCTCGACGACCAATATCGAACCGATCGGTGCGAGGGGTGCGGTTGGGGTGCATGGCCAGACAGTTCCGACATCACCGATATGGTGCAGAAGTGGGGTCCGCTAACAACCATTGGCGCCTATCGATATGAGGATCGCATGAATGCGGTCGAGGATGTGGAGGCTTTCATGAGTCGCCAGGGATTCACCAGGGTCGATCCGAACGATTACGAGAACGAGGAGGACATGTATGATGCTCCAGAATACGATCCCGAATACATGGAGGTAATGGATTACCTACCCATCAAACTCAATCACCGACCCGCCGATCAGTTCACCATGTGGGACGGATACGCGTTTGAAGCCGACCGAGCACCAAGGTTCGGAATCCATGTGGCGCTGGTTAGGTTCGGTGACCAAGCATGACAACGAACTACCGCAATGGCAAGGCGCCCAACGTGACGCAACAGGCGATTCTTAACGCCATACCCCAACTGAGTGCCCAGGATTTGGATGCCTATGGCCAAATGGCCAGCCCCAACTACCTATTCCCCCAATGTGAAACGCCAGAGAGCTTAAGTGGAATCAAACCCTTGGATGTTCTACCTCACGATCTACCAAAAGAGTGCAACGTCGACCAGTTTGAACCCGATAGCTTTGGCGGTGTGCCAGCCTACTCATACGTCATCCGCTTTACCATGATTCGGGACGACGATCCTTATGGGCAAGGAATCCCAACGGGAACAGTAGGATATTGGACTCACGACGGACAAGGGTGCCACATCGACAGTCAGAACCAGATCCACGGCATCAGGTGGGTAGGCCATAGCAGTAGTTTGGCAATCACTGGGGAGCAGGAATGGACGGTGGATCTATTGCTATTCGGAGCCAACTGCGGTTGGCCAGAGAACTGGGATCCTTTCTACAACGGTTACGTCAATGTTATACTCAACTCGGTTTGGGATTTGAATAATCCACCCCATTATTACAAACCGTCACATCGATCGCCGACTATGCTTGCGCTTACCTGTGGCGAATGGAGGCAAGCAGGGAAAAGAAATGGTCCGATGGGTAGTGTGGACAGCTGGGTCGTCACCAACGTGATGTGGGAAACGGTGTTTAACAAAATCTGGCCTCAATCCGTCAACGCGAAAATAAGACCCACGCTCCAGTATAAGATGGTGGATGATGGCAACGGACGTCGGGCACTGCAGATTCTGGCCAGAACGATGATCAGCGAGTTCTCCGACCAGATACGCATTAGGAGTTCTTTACAATTGAAAGCTTATGATCCCCACGCTTCGGTCATCAACCGTCGCTTGATATAGGTGGCGTCACCCGTTTAGGTATATGGCGGGACCGCTTGATGACTATTGGGCATCGCTCCAAGCAGGGTGTGATGAGTTTTACGAAGTTGCAGCCATGGCTCGAGCACAGGGTCGTGACCCCCGTAATTTCGTTGAGATTCCGCAGGCTGCCGACTTAGCAGACCGCGTTCAGAAACTCCTGGACTTCCTGCATGATCGTAGGACGGCGGAACAGATCCGAGACTTAGAATCTGAACATGATGGCAACCGTGAACGAATGGCCCTGGAGATCGCCAAGATCGTTTCTGCTGAGACCTTCATGTATGCGACCAAGCGAACCTGCGCTTCCTGTAATGGCACAGGGCAGTCAAGTCGATACCTCTGCGATGATTGCGGGGGGATGGGTGCCACAGTCGTGTATGATTCCGAGGGTCTAAGCACCAATTGGAAGGATACCGTGTCAAAGTTTGATGCACTATCTGATTCCGATCGGGAGTCGGCGGACAAGACCCACCTAAGTCTGGCAATCTACCACGGCGTGTGTGCCGGTCTGGCAGTGCTAACCGAAGGCATCTTGGTAGCGCCTCTCGAGGGTGTGGTGACATGTCGGGTTCACGATAATCCAGGTTCACCACGTCCTTGTCTGGGGATTTCATACGCTGGCCCGATCCGTTCGGCTGGTGGAACTGGTCAGGCTCTGTCGGTTTTAATTGGCGATCTGCTACGACGTGAGTTCCGTCTTGATCCACCTAAGACTCATTTTGAAGAGGTTGAAAGATACAAAGAAGAGGTGTCAAAATATGCACGCGGTCTACAATATCGACCCAGCAACCCCGAGTTAGAATTGATTCTCAACAATTGTCCCATCTATATCGACGGCGAGGGCGTGGGTGGCGAAGTTACGGGATACCGTGAACCAGCGCCGGGTCGTGTCACCAGCCCCAAGATACGCGAGGGTGCTTTACTGGTGCTGTGTGAGGGTATGGTTCTCAAGGCTCCTAAGATCCTCAAATACGTGGATGCCTTGGGTCTCGACGGATGGGACTGGCTGAGATCGCTGGTCAAGGGTGGCAAGGGTTCCAAGGGTATTGAGCCATCATTCAAGTTTATCTCTGACGTGCTGGCGGGAAGACCGGTGTTTAGCCAACCAATGGCTCCTGGTGGTTTTCGCCTCCGATATGGTCGATCCCGTCTGGCGGGTTTGGCAACAACAGCATGTCATCCTGCCACTATGGCTGCTCTATCTGGTTTCGCCATCGTGGGAACTCAACTCAAATATGAACGCCCTGGCAAGGGAACGGTGGTGACGCCATGCACCGAAATTGACGGACCTTATGTCCAGTTCTTAGATGGTTCAGCAAGACGAATCGACGATGAGAATGACCTACAAGGAGATCTAAGTCCTAATGAGGATGGCTACACGATTGCCAAAGTCTGGGATCTGGGCGATTTGTTGGTTCCAGTAGGAGAGTTCCTGGAGAACAACCACCCTCTGGCCACCAGTCCATACGTCACAGAGTGGCATCAGCAATTGCGCTCGGGAGATCCGGTAGCAGATCTGCAATCAGCAATCCAAGAATCTGGTTCGCTCGGAATCCCTCTGGATCCGAGGTTCGTTCCGGTGGGTTCGCAAGAGGTGTCAGGTTCCGAGCTGGCCGGATTGTTGGAGCGAATGTCTGGGGATACTGTTGATGAGTCAGATTTGGAGATTGTCTACCGTCTACATGCGGACATTGACACCGAAAAAAGATTGGTCGGAAAGGAGTCTGAAATCCTCAAATATCTAAGCAGCCAAAAATCTGTCAATTTTGACAGAAACGGAAACGGGCTGGATCTCCTGCGGAAAGCCCTACCCGAGATCGAGATACGTGATCCTATTGGTTTGAGGATCGGAGCACGCATGGGTAAGCCAGAAGGTTCCAAGCACCGTGAGCTCAAACCAGCAATTCATTGTTTATTCCCTCTGGGCAAGAAAGTGGGCAATCAAAGACGAATCCATGATGCCGTGCGAAAACCCGATACCGTCATGATTGGTTGGAGAGAGTGTCCTGATTGCGGTCAGCAGGGAGTAGAAGGGGTCTGTAAATCCTGTGGCGCTAATACCGACCTACTCGAGATCGTGAGGGATCACCAGTTCGACATGGAATCCATGTGGTTGGATGCCAAAGAAACAGTTGGCCAAATGACTGACCTATTTGTCAAGGGCGATACCTACCTCGGTTCTGGCGAAAAGCACCCCGAACCATTGGAAAAGGGAATCTTGCGAGCCAGGAACAATACCAGCACATTCCGTGACGGAACTGTTCGTTTTGATATGGTTGACATCACTATGACACACTTCAGACCTGATGAAATCAATATCACAGCGGCAGATGCTGTGAAACTTGGATATGCTACTGATGTCAATGGCGATCCGGTAGTTTCCGATGATCAAGTGATTGAGATTTATCCCCAAGACATCGTGGTGCCTTGGAACTGCGTGGATGGTCTACTGAACGTTTGTCGATTTGTAGATGATGAATTAACCCACATCTACAATATGGATCCTATCTACAATTGCTCCAAGCCTAACGATTTGATTGGCCAACTCACTATGGGGTTGGCACCTCACACATCTGGAGCGGTGCTGTGCAGGATAATCGGCTTTGCTCACATCAAGGGGCACTATGGCCACCCATACTTCCACGCTGCCAAGCGACGTAATTGCGACGGCGACATTGATTGCATCATGATGTTGGGAGATGGTCTAATCAATTTCAGTCGTCTATTCCTCCCGCGCACGCGAGGAGGAAGGATGGATTCACCCCTAACGCTGACTACCAGAATCGTCCCTAACGAGGTGGACAAGGAAGCACTTAACGTTGAAACCAATCTGGGTCCCTACCCTGTGTCGTTTTACGATCTAACGGTGGCTGATCCAGCCAACCCGCCAAGTCCCAAAGAGGCACTCAAGCACGGCGTAACCATTGTAGAAGACCTACTGGGAACCGATGCAGCACTGCGAGGTATGGGTTATACTCATGGGACAATCTCCTGCGATGCTGGTCCACGAAACAATCCATACAACACGCTGGGATCAATGCGACAGAAGACCATGGCTCAATTCGCTTTGGGTGATGTGCTATCTGCAGTCGATAACATCGATCAGGTATCGCGACTTATCGATCGCCACTTAATTCGTGATATGAGGGGTAATCTTCGTGCGTTTGGCCAGCAGAAAGTGAGGTGCACCAAGTGTGGAGCTAGTTATCGTCGAGCACCTATCTCGGGTGTGTGCAACACAGTAATTGAGACCAAGGACGATCCGTTCACAGGAGAGCCAGTAGAGATTCCCTGCCCAGGTAATCTGATATTGACTGTCTCAAAAGGTGCCGTGCGAAAATACGATGGATTGATGGAAGAACTGATTGAGAATTGGGGGTGCAACCAGTATATCGCTAATCTGTATCGGCAAGTATCAAAGTGGGTATCCGAGACATTTGATGATCCAGACGCTCCCGTGCAAAAGAAGCTGTTCTGATCCTGGGTAACTACGAACTGTGTGGCCGTTGTTCCTGGCAATGCGATCCCCAGTTCCAGTAACTTGTTAGCAATCAGAGCATCGGGGTCGTCATACAGAGGGGTTTAGAGGTGAAAAACCACATGATAGATCCCAATCATACCAGCAGTAACCAATGCAGACATGACATTAGCGATGAACTGAACGTAGATGTCATCATGAAGTTGATCGTGAACTTCACGACCCCAGAGTAGCCAGCGTTTCATACCAACACCTCAGCCGAACATGGTGAAATCGTCTTCTGGAATTGACGGTTGCTTGGGCTTATCTGGCGACAATACGGTTACCAATTCTTTGATGGCCGATTTGATCTGGGACATTTCAATCCGAATACCATCGACTTCTTCGAGTATTTGGTCGATCTTAACGTCCACCGATCGGACGGTGGCTCGCTTCGGTTTGCTTTCACCATCACTCGTTTCGTCCGGCATCGGCCTCTACCTCGGGTTTCGGCATTTTGTAATCACCGACGGCATCAGCAAACGCATCGAGGATCGATAGAAGCATGCGAGCACCTTCGCGTCCTTGCGCCGACATAGATTGTTCAAGAGAACTCTGGACGATGGCTGCGTAATGCAGGGGTAATGTGATGGTAACCGGTGTAGAGGGGTCGGAATTAGGTCCGGGGCTCTTGGTCGTGGGAGTGGGTGATGGCTCTGGGGTCTTGCTCATACTCTGACCATGCAGGGGTAGGTATCTGAACCTTCCATCAGGCGATGATGTTCATGCCAGGTGGTCCGATAGCGTTGTAGAGTTCCACCAGCCATGCCTGCAGTGCGCCGGGATCTGGTGGTAGCAAACCGGGATCGCCGACGGTATACTGGGAGATGCCCGGAGAACCGTAGAAGCCGACGTTGAGGTTGGGAGCGTCCGCGATCTGGATGTTGGTCGACGAGATGGTGAGGGAGTTACCTTGGATCCTGCCGTCCCCGTTGGAGTTGATGGTCATGGAGCCAGCGTGCATGAACGTGGTGCGTCCGCCAGACCCTCCGAGGGTGAACTGATCGGCTGATGGATCAAAAGTCACGTTGGCGTTGGCACCAAAAGCACCGCCGTCGTTGAACTGAACTTCGCCATTGGAACCGCCAGGGGATCCGCCACCGCCTCCGCCAGTAGCCACTAATGGATTACCTACTGTGCCGTCACCACTAAGACCTGAACCAATGGCAACAGTTTGGAGATAGTCTACGTCGGCTAAGTTAGAACACAGTTGAATTGAACCGTTAGCATCAGCCTGCAATACACCATTTTTGGCAAAGGCTTGAGTTACCTTTCCATCCGAAGCATCCACCCTAAACGTTTCTGTTGTAGATCCAGGACTTAGGATTTGAAATCTGCAAGAGGAAGCATTCTGATTAGCGGTTCTGAATAGTCTGATGGTTTGCGCTCCTGTGCCAGAGGATTCTGCTGACAAATCCATAATGGTTGATTCATCAGCCGTTGAGTTAATGATTTTGAAAGCACCGTATGAATCAGTAAAAGACGTAATTTCGGTGTAACCGTTTTGACCTGTCTCAACAATTCTAATTCTGGGATCGGAAGCACCTTCAACATGCAATTCTTCAGCAGGTTCTGTTGTCCCGATACCCAAATAACCGTCTTGATCCAGTGTCATTCGGGCTGTAGGTCCACCCGTAGCACCCCCATTCTGAGGGAAGGTTAAGAAATCAAGAGCCATACCACCTTTTGTGTCGCTTGAATAGGTTTCAGTCGCTCGACCAACAATACCTGCTAACCATTTGGGGCTATCGGTAGTAAATGCGGTGTCAGTTGAACCGAACTTGATCGCGGGTGTGTATTTGGAGCCTGTGTTCATACCTGCCCCAGTAAGCCACCATCCCGCATTAGTATTGGTGATCGCGGATTCACCGATCGACGAGGAAAACAATCCTCCGCTAACGGTGGTGGACGATTTTGAAATTGAGAGTGCATAATCGGCTTCAGCAGGTCCTGACGTGAAACCGATTCTCAGGTAATCATCCACTTGTAAATTAGTTCCACTTTCAATGGAGACTGACGAAGTAGTATCACTTATTGACACTCTGGTAGTAGGACTTGAAGCAGCACCCGTTCTGATCAAGATGGAGTTATCGCCTGCGGCCGATCCTCCTCCGCTATGGAGTGATTCCAAGTAGAGTGGTTTTTTATTGGCTTCGCCAGATACAGAAGTAAGGAAACCACCTGAGGCATCTTCGTTTTGCATCGAAAGATATTGGGAGGTTACACCATTCCGGCTAATTCTTAATTCGGGGTTATTATCATCTATGCCGACCAAATGTAATAACGAAGAAGGTGAAGAAGTTCCGATACCGATTCTTCCGTTGGAAGCATTGTGAGCAATACCATATCCACCAGGACCTCCTGCGCTTGTTCCAAGATTTAGAGTTCGGAAATTGATATTTTGAGCATTGTAATTGGTTACTACTTGTCCTGTTCCTCCTGTGGTGTAACCTTCTAAGTAAATCATGGTCCTAAGCGTTCCTTCAATATCAGATTGTATGAACATAGCACCTGATTCAACACCGTCAGCAGGATCATCTAAAATTACCCCTATTCTGGCATAGGCTTCTGCGTTTCCAGCACTATCATTACCATACCACCACAGACTTCCTAAGTAGTCATTAGCAGTGGCTTTAGGGCTTTTGATGACAATATCTGGAGCAGAGTTAGAACCAGCTGTGGCATCCGTTGATTCAAATCGAACAATTTCATTCAAAGAGTTTTCTTGAACGTGAAGTAAAACTACAGGACTATTGGTTCCAACACCTAAGCGGGTGTTGCTATTATCCCAGGATAGAAGGTTGTTTCCGGCAATGGTGTTGGAAGACGCACCAAAAGCAACCTGTCCCGTATCAATCGCTCCTGCGAGATCTGGTGCTGATGGCGCGGTTGACATACTGGTTCCGTCGGCAAAAGTGAGAGATCCTCCTCCACCAGATTGAATCACCAAAGTTACGCCTTGGATGGTTCCTGATGTGGATGTTATGTTGCCATCAATGGTAGTAGCACCAACCACATGCAACGGTGTGTTGGGACTATTCTGGTTGATTCCTACTCGATTATTGGTAATGTTGACGAACAGGACATCTGTGTCGACAGACAGACTGTTGGTGGTCTGATCGATCCTCGCCATAATTGCTAATGGTTGGCCTTGCTACCTAACGGTATCAGTCAGAAACAAATGTGACGTTGACATAGGCATCTCCGGTTCCGGATGGGGCGGCGATGTCAAATTGTAGAGTGTTGTCGCCACCAGTTCCCAAGGAAACCTTGTCGGCGTCGGCGCCAGGGATGACGATTAGATCGAATGAAGGAAGCAAAGGAACGCCACCCGAACGCAGGATGACGCCAGAGATTTCTATGAGTCCTGTGTTGGGGACGGTATCGTCCTCCATGAGAATCTGTGCGGTGAAGCCTACGGTAGAGGAAGATCCGCTGGGAATGGTGAGTGAGACGTTAGTGCTGACACCAGCGGCGTAGGCTGTGGTGGCGGTAAAGCCACCACCCGTGTTGGTGATAGTGACAGCTCCAGCGGCGTTACTAATGCTGATGCCAGATCCTGCGGTGAGCGTGCCAAGAACCGGATCGACACCTGTGCTACCGATGAGTAGTTGTCCATCGGTGGGCTGTGCCGTAGCCGTGATAGCGGCTGTGCCAGATCCGAGCAGGATACCACCGTCGGTAAGCGATGAGGCTCCCGTTCCGCCGTTGGCGATCGGCAGGATGCCAGTAACATCGGTGGTGAGATCGATACCCGCCACAGCGGAGAATGTTCCTGAGGCAACCTTGATGAAACCAGTAGATGAGCTAAAGTTCTGACCAGTTCCTCCGAAGGCGGCTCCGATGACCGTGCCGTTCCACACACCGGTGGCAATGGTTCCAACCGAGGTCAAGGACGAGGATACCACGGACGATCCCAGAGAGGTGGCGGTTAGAACGTCGGTTCCAGCAACCTTGAAAGATTTACCAGAGGCCACAGAGAGGCCAGAAGATGATTCCAGATAGCCACCGTCAGATCCAGTCACCAACAAAGTGACCGTGTTACTTCCGCTGTTGGAAAGGATGTTGATACCGCCGTTCTGGTTGCTACCAACACCGGCTCCGGCTGAATCAGAGTTAAGATCGATAGTAAGATCCTCGACTCGAAGGTTCTGAGTGTCGATGAATGTGGTGGTTCCAGAAACGGTGAGGTTTCCTGGTAGGAGAACTGTGCTGGTGGCGCCACCGACGGTGATGTTGTTGGCACCTGCCGAGGCGTAGAGCGAGGTTGATCCTGCTCCTGCCACGTCGATACTGGACGCTGCTGGGATTTGGATGGTGCCGTCAGTCTCCACATTACCGTCAAGAATAACGGTAGTGGCCTCCAACTCAATAGAGGTGGTGGTCTGCTTAATCGCTGGCATGTATCCCTCTCCTCGTTACGACTACTTGACGATGCGCCCTTCGACCAGCGATTTCTGGAACCACTCCATACACGGATTGCATAGATAACCGTGCGCGATGACGTCACTTCCGGTGCTTTGGGGGTATCCACCGATGGGACTCACCCGGTTACCCTCGCCGTCGGCATGGATCATGTGTTTCATGAGGTTGGTGTAGAAGAACTCCTCCTCGCAGTTGGCGCATTGGGTCTTAGAACCGCGATAACCCTCAAAGGCGTAGCCGATCATGCCGGTGTCGTTGTCCAGATCGCTCGCAATGTGCTCCCAGTCCATATCCCCGTCGTCATCAACGTATTTCTGGCGATCTTCGGGGTAATAAGACAGGTAATCCCACAACGCCTCACTGCACTCGGGGCAACCGACGTCGGCTCCGATCCAGTAGCGCACTTTGGCATTCTTGTGTGCGAGGTTGAAATCGTTGCTACGCTGGTGACGTATGAGGTTGGATTCCGCCATCTCCTCGATCTCTATCATGGATGTGTCGAAGCGACGGTTGATGCAATAGCTCGGATCGATGTAGATCAGATCGCCGGTGGGTATCATTGAGCGGTCGGACACGATCAGTCCTCCGTGAATCGGCAACTGGCCACATAGTCCCCGCTGTTGGTGGCTCCTGTTAGCGTGATTTGAACGGTGTTGGCACCACCGGTGGCCATGGCGAGCTTGTCGCCATCGGTGCCGGGCACGACCACGGTCTTGAGATCCGGAGCCAAAGTTGCTCCACTACTGCGGTTCACGATGGCATCAAATGTGACCATGGCGGAGTCGGCATCGCTGGTGCCGTCTTCCAGGTAGACCGTGATCTGGCAGGCCACCTGGCTACGAGTTCCAGAAGGTATGGTGAAATCAATGTCGGTATTAACTCCAGATGAATATGATCCAGTCACTTTGACGATAGGACTTGCACCACCGGAACCGTTAGCCGCTGCAGTAATACGCCCTTGAGCGTCTACTGTGATGTTGGTGTTGGTATAGGATCCTGGCGTGACGGCGGTGTTAGCCAGATCGATGGTTCCTGAGACTGTAATGGTTCCCCCATTGAGACCCACGCCTGCGGTGATACTTTGGACGGTTCCACTACCACCACCCCCGCCTGCAGCGGTGAGTGTGGCAGTCCCACTACCATTGTCTGTGAGAATAAGGTTGGGAACTGATACAATTAGATCACTGACATTAGCGATGTCAGGCGAACCATCGGATTCACGAATCCTAATGGAATCCCCTTCGGGGGACTTACCTGTAAAGAACTCCGCCATGCCACCTTATCGTGTGGCTTGCTACTTGATGGTGCTCAAACGACCTGAGAGACGTCTTGGACGACTACATTGGAATCGGCCACAGCGTTGCGTTGGCTCTCGATCTCGTTGTTGACCCAGCGAACAAAGTTTGGCCAGGCGCTCTTGAGTGTGATCTTGCGATCGCTGAGGCGGTGAACTTCGGTGATGCCTCCAACGGCTCCTCCGAATTGAGTGGTAATGTAGACTGTCCAGCCACCTTCGTTGCGGTCAAGCCAATAGGTGTGGTATGAGATTGGGAGTCGAGCATCTGGAAGAAGACTCATGATCCCTTCATTTTCTGCCTGTGTGGCAAGACGCTCTGCTTTGGCTTGTAGGCGTTGAAGGTCATCTGTCATCTGGGCTGCGATGTCGGCTGGAAGGTTGTTTAGGTCCATGTTCTACGAACATGGTCACCACCTATATTAGCGTATTGCTGTTAAAAAATCAAGAAGACAAACCATAAGTAACCAACAAATCAAGAATCTCTTGTTGAGCCGTTTGTAAACTATTGAAATTATCATCAATAGCCGTTGCTGTCGCAGCATCTAACTGAGAACCACCTGCAGGGTCAAAAGGTGTTGGATTTATGACGGAACTGGACGTTGATTGTTGAGCCACAGTTCCAACACCGAAAAATCCAATTTGAGTTCCGTCATGATTGAGTATTCCGTCAATTTCTACGTTATTGAATTGAACATTTGAAGTCGTTCCCAATCCCAGGGCAGTAGCTGCGGCCGCAGCCGTTGTAGCACCGGTTCCTCCGTTGGCGATAGCCAAAGTTCCCCCTAATGTGATGGTTCCACTGGTGGTGATGGGACTACCACTAACGGTAATACCAGTCGTTCCGCCAGAAACTGCTACAGACGTGACTGTTCCCGATCCTCCGCCACCTCCACCTGTGGTGATGGTGACTTGGCCTCCGCCATCATTGGTGAGGGTGCCGTTGGAGACCACGATGGTGCTGACCGGAAAGACATTGGGAGTTCCGTCAACCTCACGGACACGCAGTTTGTTCTTAGGATCAGAACCAGAGTAGACGTTACCCATTTACATCACACCGATTGGAGTTGCTGGTGACTGATGTCGAAGTAACCAGTCATCTGCTCAGACCAACCGACGAACGATGCTTCCACATTTCCAGAAGCGTCAGCGCCAGATGTGGCTGGGTTGATGATTCGGAAGACGATCTGGCGTTCAACTGTTAGAGGTTGCTCGAAGAACCACTGATCCCGTTGCGGAGTGACAGCTGACCATTGGAAACCAGTCCAAGTCATGAATAGCACACCATCAATCCAGATTTGGTATTGGAGCGAATCCGTAGGATCGGTAGCGCCATCTGGTTCAGTATGTCCAAACGACCTAATCTTGTAGTATTCCAGGATCGAGGCGGGTGTAGCGACCGCAGTAACGCCGGTTTCGGGGGTGAACGTGCTGCCGGAGCCAGTCGGGAAGCGCATTTGGGATGCTTGCTTGGTGTCGATAGCATCAGTAGTTTTGAAGAAAAGGGCTGGAGGGTGACTCGGGGGTGTTACCGATGATTGAACCGGTTCTGCGACTCCACCTACCCATGTGTCAGATCCCGATTCAAAGGAGACGTTGAGAACAACAGCATCTACCCAATAACCGGCTTGAAGACTACCGCCAGTTAGCGAGGATAGATTGACACGTTGTCGCTGGATCACGTTGGCAGCATCGCCTAAAGGGACCAGATGCCAAGGGTAGTTGGCCTGGTTCAAAGGGCGCAGACTCTCCAACGATTCTACCGCAGGACGGACGTCACGCTGATAGGTTCGTGCATCCAGACCTGGCCGTGCAGGTTGAGTCTGGGTGTGGGTTGAGGTAGAGTAACTGTGATACGGCAGAGGGGTTGCATCGACCGACTCTCCTGCCTGATCGTAACCAGTCTGGAATGATTCCTTGCGGTAACGACGCTTAATATCGCGTTGCTTATCTCCGTAATTGGATGCCATAATACTCACTCGGCGTCCCCGCTACTTGAACCTCCTCCGGCCAGAAGCCGTGCATAAACCCCTAAGCGACCCCCCATGCGACCCCAAGAGCCCGGCTCCGCCCGGTTTCCGCATACGAACAAGTAGTCGTGGGACTGAATCCTTTGCATGGGCAAAAAGCAGCGTCGTTATGAACGAGCGCAACGTGCTGAAAAGGTTGCCCTAACCAAGAAGATGTCAATAGATCCGAACGTGTCCTTGGAGGACTTCCTCAGCATAGCGGGCATTCTTCCACAGGCTCTGATTATGGACACATGGGGAAACGCCATTGAGGATCCTGATGTTTTGGACAGATGCCGTGAGACGCTGATGCGTCACATCCTGGACAGGCCCTGGATGACCTTTGGCACACTGGGACATACCCCTGAGTTCAAAAATCTGATCCAGCGTATCAACGAGGTTTTGGAAGTAATCAATCAGAATATGCTTTTGGCCAAACCCGAAGATACCATTGATACCAGCAGGATGCTACAATTGGAAAGTCGACCGTTCACCCTGGAGGATGTGAATCTGACATTCAACCTATCCTCTACGGACTATCCAGGAGATGAGCCTGGGATAGACAATGAGGAGGGAGGATACCGACCCAACGACATTTATCTTGATCCGATCTGGGCAGCGCCTGTGAAAAACAACCGCGAGGACTTCGTGGAGGGTTTCGGTCGTTTCCTGCCGATGGTTAGTCATCCGATCCGTCCAGAACCGTGGTTATCAAGAGTCATTGATGGTAATGCTGCGATAGATTTGGTCGTCAACCGTCGTTCCGAGATGCTCAAGGATCTGGGAGTCAAGAATCGGATACCGTATGACTTTTCAGAGGCCCTCAAGAATGGTATGAGGAATAACAACAACGGTGTAACCGTGCAACCTTTCGGTTGGAACGATAATTTATCCTGTATGGTCGGTAGCGCGGCAGTTAGGTGGAGATTCTCTGCAGATGGTTGGAAAAACCTCGCTTGGAACCCGCCGATACCTGGCGGTAGGTATGAGGTTAGGAATCGCAATCAGATCGGTAATTTACGGCGATTAGCAGAGAATGGCCAACTTCCTTCTGAGAACGTTAAGGACAGAAAATACTCAACAAGCAGTATTCTCCATCACTGGGGCATACCTGGGCTGAAGGAGTTCTACGATAGCGAGGAGTCGGAAACCCTTAGGAGTGCAATGGCCGATCTGCTCAACGGCGACGAGGAATCGACCAAACGACTGATCCAACCCATTATCGAGGGGTGGTTTTTGCTTAGACCGGGTCTGGTATTCACTCCCGACGGTAGCGAATTGGACGATGCAGGGATGGGTTACATCAGACTCATGGAGAAGATGTTTCCTCCTGGCCATAAGTCTCCTATGGTGGTCATGGATGCAGGCAGAACCAAAGACTACCAGATACCGAGGCTGGAGTGGTGGGGTTTGACAGAAGTCTATCGTGGTCAAGAGAGTTGGGATCGAACTAAACAATACTCCTACAAACAGCCGATCGCCAACAGTCTGGAGCTAGAGGAAGATGTCTTGGAGATAATACAGAACATGTGTCCATTCTGGGAATCATTTTCGGAAACAGTAGTGCGTAGCGCCTGGTTGAAACAGGACATGGTTCCGAAACTGGCGGGAAGGTTGGATCTGCTATCAGACATCCTACCAGTAGAGAATCATCGGGATGAGGAGGAGTTCCGCAAAGCCGTTATGAAACCAATCAATAATTGGAGATACTCAACCGGTGATATGAGGGAAGAGACGCAGGACATGGGCACGATTCTTTTCGACATGGTTAGTAGGAGCGTAGTGGGTGTAGAGTTTTATGAGGTCAGCAAAGACCGTATCGCTACCGACATCTAACGTCTGGAATCCCTGCGGTAGTGATCCTGTAATTTATCATCCTGTTTTTTGTATGCCTGCGAGAGACGTAGGTAATAATCAAATGTCTGGGTGTCTAATCCCTTGGATTTTAACAACTGACGCTTGAACCAATCAACATTATCGACGGTGACAGGGATTCCCAGTTTCACTAATTGCTGTGCTACCATAGCGTCTGCACCAGTATAGTAGGTATATTGGACAAAGCATCGAGCGATAACCAGAGAATCGGAGACGGTGAATCCACCCGTCTCAACAGCGGATCGTAGATCGTTCATCATGGTGTATCGAACATCCCAGGTTTGTAGAGGTAGAATGTAGAGTGGTGGGGACAGCCGGTATTGACGCTTCTCAGTATCAATGCCCGTCCAAGGGTAGGGGCTGGCGTCGCCAGAGATCCCGTGATCGTAGACATTGGCAGGATCCTGGTAGTATCCTGTGGAGTCAACCACGATCTGGGCGAAACCATTGGGGGCAAAGGAGGTGACAATACCACCAGCCTCGACGTAATTCGGTAAAACTCCTGGTGTGCTGGAAAAATCCTCAATAACGACGAAAGCATCCTCGTTGACAAAGGGGGGAACCTCGGTCTTGTTGCGGGTTAGTGTGTCGGAATCCATGCGTCCGGATCGTCCAAACGGGCCGACGAATATGGAGAATGGAACACCCGCGAACGGAATCTTGTTGGCATCGGCGGCAATCTCTACACCAGAGAGAGTCCATTCGTAGACCTGGCGTGTGACCGTCATTTGTTGAACACCTCCTCCCTAAACGGCGAGTTTCGCTCCACCCACATATCGTAGTATTCTGGATACCACTCCTCGTTGACGTTGCTGACCAATTTGATCCACTCTGCTGATGGAACCTCCTTGCGGAAATCCCTCATGATGAGATCGAAATCGTGTGGCGTGGTGCCGAATGGTTCGCTGCCATACAGGTTGATGACGAATCCTGATACGAGCCCACCGGGTTGACGGAATCGGAGGGAGGAACGGGGATTAGCCACCGCCACTGGTGCGCGGAAGAACTTGCGGAGGACGTGATCGAATATGATGCGGAGTCGTGTCGCGATGGCGGCATACTGCGATCCCGTGTAGCCCTCTATCTGGTTGATGGACATCGTCCTAACCTCGTCGATCTTGCGATCGGTGGCCAGTTGGTGAGACAGTTCCTCGGATAGACCCATGTCGAGGAGACGTTTCTTGGTTGCTGATTTGACTATCATCGTATCACCCCAGCGTCTGTGGCCGGTTCTCGATGGCTGAGTCGTATCTTCCTGCCGAATCTGCCAAGAGTTTCTGGCGGATCAGCATGCGCTTATACCACTGGATATTGTCAGCAGTAATGGGTATGGATTCTCTGAGTAGATCGTTAGCAATTATGGCATCTGCACCATCCAGGAGTAGGTATTGAACATACGCACGCGGAATTAAGCGATCCTGCGCTGCAGTAGAAACATTGGTGGGTGTAGCATAACCGCCCACTCCATTGTAATAATCATCGATTAGCAACCATTCAATACCCCAAGTTTGACCTGGCAGGATGTAGACAGCCGGCTCTAAACCATTCATGAGTGATGGGCGGGTGAGGATGTTCTCGGCATTAGGCTCAGGAAATGGCGATGCCAAACAATTGACCCCGGCTCCATCGTTTTCGTCTGGTCCTGAGAAGTATCTGGTGGTGTTGACTCGGATCTGAACGGCTGCGCCAGGTGGCCAGCAAGCGACGTGATCGATGACTACGAATTGAGTGGCACGGATCATTCCAGGGATTTCGATGTTGTTCCCAAGGCCACCAATCATGATGTCGTATAATTTTCGACGTTGAATCGTGGGGATGGTTCCTCCGGTCACAGGCAGGATTACTTGTCCGGTAGTGACGTAGGTCTCAGAGGAACCAGAGCCGGGCACTAACGCCCTCCACTCGTATGCCTGTCGACGCATCGCCATGGGTGGTATTGGGTGTGTCTGCTACTTCATCCATCCCCTCAGTCGGTAGGGACAGAAGTAACCTCAACACCGGCCTCGTCAAGCAATTGGAAAGACCACTCCATCTGATCCACCCACCTTTCGGGTATCTCAATGTCTCTGTGCACCACGCGACTAACACCGGCCTGCACCAGCGATCGCGCACAGCGCGGGCAAGGAGGCCAGGTGATGTAGGCAGTAGTGCCTCGCAAGGATACGCCGATACGAGCGGCATGAGCCACAGCATTCTCCTCAGCATGGCAAATGAGGTTGAGTTTGGTTTCGCGATCATCATAGCGGGAACTGGCATCTGATACTCCACGTGGGAATCCGTTGTAGCCAGTAGAAACGATTTCACGATCTGGTCCGACTATGACGCAACCAACTTTGGTGCTGGGATCTTTAGACCAACCAGAGATATGCTCCGCCAGAATAACAAACCGCATGTCCCAGGCGTCGGGTAACATGCTACTCATGGGTGTGGTTGGTGTTGCCAACTACTTGAGGCAAACCTTACTGAGGGCCGCCGCCGCACTGGGGGCAGCGGGAGTTGCGTGGGTGACCGAAGCCACAGCCGCGACAGGCCACCTTCTGGATGGCGAGTTCGCCGATAAGGTTGATGATAACAGTTCGCTGACGAGCACCGTCAGTAGTAATAGCAGTCTTGGCTTCAACCACGATTGAAAGAGGTTGTTGGAACAAAATTAGAATTGGGCTGCTGAAAGCCAGGCTATCACCACCACTGGCAATTGAGCCAGCAAGCCAACCGATGTCGAATTGGTTGGAGGGAACAGCATTAGGTCCGACTTGGATCTGCAGAGCGAAATCGGTGAAGTCAGTAGCAGTAGCGCCGGTTTGATCCTCAATACGAACAGCCACGGCATAGATGCGGACTTCTTCGTTGTTCGCTTGGTTGGTATAGATGGATTGCGTTACTGTGGTTCCAGCTGGAACGGTTGTTGCTGACGCATCGAAATTGTGACGAGTCGTATAGATCTCCGGCTGTGGATCCTGGTTGGCCATGATTGTCATTCGGTCGCACTGCTACTTGAATGTCCCTCGCTCCTACGGCGCAGAAAACGTATCAATAGCAACCCAATAATGGCATCCAGCATGACTGCAAGGGGTCCGAGAGCCAGCAGTGGTCCGATCATAGCGACCGTGGTTTCCTCAGGTGTTAGTATGCCATCACGCCATATCCAGAATGTCCAAGCGATAAATGAAAACACCATGCTAATGACGAACAGATATGCAAATAGCACCCAGTCGGCAATCTCACGAACGTTCATAGGTTAGACTGGTCGAAACGGCTACCTTAACATGAGCCTAACTTGCATCACCAAAAAGGTCATCCTCAGTCCAACCACCTTCTGGTTCTGGCGGGGCTTGAGGGACACCAAGATCGCTGGGATCGGGTGCCTGAATGGGTTCAATCGACCTCTGCAGACTGAAAGCCCGCAAATAATCGTAAAGGACAGGTCCCAACTCAATTAGATCGTCTTTGGGATCTCGACCTTCTGCCGCCGCAGCATTATCAAATGAGACCTTAACGTCGGTGAGGGCGGCTACGGTTCGATAGAAGTCGGGAGTCAGAACTCTAGCTTGGGTAGCACCAATTTCATTAGCAGTTTTCTGTGCCAGGATCGCAAGAACTACTGCTCCGATGTTAGTGGCCACGACCAGACCGTTGAATTGCAGAATCCACCAATCAATGGAAAATGTATCCATATTGGAAAGGTAAGCCAGACTGATGAATATGATTTGGATGATAACCTCAAGACCAAGAATTAGGTAGATCATCTGTTTTGCAGTAATTAGTGTTGGTAGGCTGATTTTTTCCCAATCATCTGTCATAGTGGTGACCTCCCGAATTGAATGACTACTTCGCCATCAATAGTGCCGATACCGATGCGCTGATAGCCGTATGTTGCTAGTTCAGAAACCACTTTTTTCGCCCAGCGACGTTGGCGATCCAGTAAGAATTGATCCAGACGAAATATGCCTTGGTTGCTGAGGCTGATAAAATCCTCGTAATGGACGTATGGTAGGGTGACTGTGCCATCATCGGTAGTGACGGTGAGGAACTCCGAACAGACTAATCGTATCTCCTCATCAAGTGCCTCAGCAGCCACACGATCGATGTAATCTTCGCCATAAGCAGCCTCAAGGGCTGTGACGGTAGGTCCAATGTTGGCCCCACCACGGATTCTCTCCTCAATAACACGCCATTCTGATTCAAAGATAGCATTCCACTGCGCCCTGGACGGATTATACTCTTCATCACCGACATCACGGCGACGCTCGGACATGTAGGATTCACGTCTGGCAGTTAGGAATGACCTCATACCCTCGTCCATAGGCTGGTCTGTGTCAGGCACCTATCTAAGCCAACCGCTCGGGAGGGTAGACAGCAGTGATGAAAAGTCGCCACCCGCGAGCCCATGATTCATCATCGCTGGAATATCGCAATTGAAAGTCAGCCTTGTTATTGACGCCCGAGGGTTGGCACTCCCAGCGACGGCCGAAAAAGGAACTGGTTCCTGCTACATTGAATCTCCAATGAGCCTCGTTGTCCTTGAGGAAGAGAGCATCATTACGACTCTTGGGAATCTCCATGGCGACTAATAGGGTGCTAACATCCGTAACTATCTTGTCAGCATCCATGAACTGACCATCAGTATCAAAACCAGCACCGGCCACGATAGTGGAGGCATCGGGGAAGTCGTCGTTAAGGAAAGCACCGTAGAACATCCGCATCATGATCTGATTCATACGAGGATCGGGAGACATAACTTTGCTGGTGAGCATATCGAATAGGGCGTCAGTATTACCAGGGTGCTTTAGTGCGCTCAAAAAATCAGTTGCGTCTTCTTCTGTGACTATGTCGGGCAGATACGATGTGGGCAAAATACCCAAGAAGTAGGGTCGGGCGGTTTCCCCACTCCCAAGTTCCAAAACAATGTATGGTTTGGAATCATTATCGATAAAATCAACGCTGCGGTTAATGATGAGTGGTTTCATGATTGGGATCCCCCTCGATTCTCCCACCAATGCGGGAAGTAGACGTCCTGAAGGCGATCGGATATGATGTTGCCCAAGACTGCGATAGCCAATCCACCGACTAAACCACCGAGGAAGTAGAACTTGTCATCGGTATCTTGGGAGTTGGCGAAGTCATTGAGTGCATCAGTAGTGCCAGCTGCCACACTGGAAACGGGATCGGACTCGGCGTCGAACCCGTCATTAGCGTAACTGTATGAAATGGGTTGGATCTGATCGACTGGGATGTCGCCCTCGATGAGGATAACCTGTCCTTGGGGCGCACTGACCTGGTGGTGTCGGTATTGGAGACCGGTCAGATCTATCTGGTAGATGTCAGAAAGTGGGTGTCCACTATCATACCAACCATCGGTTTGATAGAATGTAGGGGTGGGATCAAGTGTGGCCAGTGTAGCACCATGATAACCATGGGGTTCCATGTAGCCCTT
>PDMW01047578.1_pt1 | contig 27684 bp, 26 predicted proteins | sample 1515511 | NCBI WGS metagenome assembly PDMW01 (sample SAMN07343023, study PRJNA328102) | Marine metagenome, whole genome shotgun sequencing project. | biome: marine; feature: bay; material: water; isolation source: viruses from water sample < 0.22 micron filtered, nuclease treated, low... ... | reverse complement strand
AGTGTGCAGGGCGCAAAATAATAGAAAAGACCTATTGCCGGCTTACTTGCAATAGGTCTTAATCAGTATGATGTAAAACATATAACACGTTCAATTGTTGACACAATGTTTTTTCCAATCTTTTTTGCAAGATCACAATAATACTGATATATCTTTTTTGTACCATCAGTATGATAGGTCGGCTTACAAGAAGAGAGCACATTGATTGCCACGATGGATCAATACAAAGTGTGATTGGAACATGGCTAGACTGAATGATGAAATCCCCAAGTGGTTAAGTACCCCCCAAAGGTTCAGCGTGACGAGTAAGTGGCTTATACATCGAGTGGCTAGGCACTGAGCAAGGGCATAGGATGGTTAAATACATAGTTGTTTGAAAAGTTGTCGTTGTAAGGTCATATAAGCAAGGCAATCATAAGTTCAACAGTTGAAAAATACAGAATAGGAATACGGTTTGATCATACGTTTTGTGATAGACTAATGTTGCTTAACCTAGCATTACTATATCCAACGATCACTAACGATCACTTTTAAGCACTTGCAAACACATCAAAGCAATACGCAAGCATTCAAAAGTTTTAGCATTCGTGGCAATACTAAAATTAAAAAGAAGATCACACACTTTGAGCAACGCAGTTGAGCAAAGGACGGGGATTGGGGCAGTCGGCCCCAGTGTTAACACATGATCACTTGATCACACCCCGTTGTTTCCATTGAGAGATAACCATTGGCGCAGGCGAAAACGCTAGGCCCTTTGGTAGTATTTCAGGTTGTGGCGCTAATGATGACAAGTGCAAGGTTTCATAAACATGACCACCATGCGATCTTCTTACAACAATTTGAATACCTGCTTTGTGCAACACCACACGTTTGCTATCGCTTGCCTTTGCTTGCTTGACTAATTCTTCGAGATCGCCCAATGTTAAAAACATCCTGACATCACGATTACAATCAGGGCCACCTAAAGTATATGTGCGCAAAATGTCGTCTTGCCCCGGTATCTGTAAAGGTGCAGTGTTCTTTTTGACTTGACGATCGTCGCCATTCAACAAGTTATCAAGGGTGTGCGCAAAAATAGCGCCATTGTCTGAGTGTGACATTTTTTATCCTTATGCTTGATCTTTCAGATCCGTTTGGTTTTCATTTGATGGGTGCTTGCCTTTCATTGACAACGCTGTAAATATTGCAACAAGTTCTTGACTATCAGCCAACATTGCGTCAATAAGATCACCACCGTTGGATTTTGCGTCTTTTACGCGAATGGTTTCAATGATCACCGATCCTTTGTTTTGACTTTCTTTTGCTTTACCTGTCAAGTTATCACGTAGTTCAAGCATTGTTGGTAGGTCTTTCAAGGTAACTTTGACATCACCTGTTAACAAAGCATCATTGATATATTGGATCGATCGATCAACAAGATCCAAGTGTCTTGCTTTCATCTGTTCGTCAAACATCGTTTCTGTTCGTTCTGCATTGATCAAGTCTTTGCTTTCTTTGACAGTGTGTTGAACAGCAGTGCCGATCTCTTTTGTGGTCGTTGACACGATTGATTGAACATTGATAATGCGTTTTTCAATCACAGCGATCTCACGCATTCCAAGTTCTTCAAAGTACAACTCTTGATAGGTTCGTTGCGCAATGCTGTCATGAGCAGGGCCAGTGTTGAGCATTCGATCAGCCCAATCAAACTTTTTTTTCCATTCGCTGATCGTTGGTGTTGAGCAACCGACAGCCTGAGCAGTTGCGCGCATTGATCTTTTGTTTGGTGCTTGCATTGCGTAAAGTAAAAACGCGCGATGTTGTTTGGCCTTTTCACCGTCTGTAAGCGCCATTGTTGGCTTTTGTTTCTTTCCCATAGTCCTTACCCCTTTGAAAGTCTTAAACTTTACATAGAATATATTCTAGGCTCATTGTGGGGATAAAAAGCATCCCCATATATCGCCACCCAATAATCATAACACATTTTTTGTATAGGTGTAAAGTAGTGTAAGGTGTGTATGACGTTGGTTACAAGGGGTTAGATGTATGTTGTTGTATAGTTTGACCTAACATAAGAGTGTAAGATTTTTACACGCAAGGTGTAAAGTTTAACGTTCAGAGTGTAAGATTTAGACCATAGTGTATAATACTTTGCAGAAGTATCGCCATAATCGCAATGATAGCAACATTCTTTGTTGTAAGGTTGTGTAAGTTTTGTTGTTGGTGTGTAAGTATAATCAAAGCAGTAGGAAGGCCATTGTCTTCGACAGGAATGACAGCACTTATTTGATAGCCTTGATTAAGCAGCGCATTTATTTGTGGGCCATTGAGTTCGTCATTGAGTTTGAGCAGATTGCATTTGATGTGAGTTGGTTTGTGTTCTATTTGTTTCATTTTTGATCTCCAATATAGTTTTGTGTGTTTGTGGTTAGTTTGGCACGATAATTTTAGCGCCACGCATGCCTGCAGGTGTTTCATCCCATTCATCGGCATATGCACAAGCGATAGGGTCAAAAGCAAGTGTGCAGTGTGATCCTGCTCGACCAAACTCGGATCTAACTTTATCAAACCAAAGTGTAGTTCGTGGGAATGGGTTGTCTTGTGTTATTTCTTGACGTTCGACAACAACCCCAACATGTGCATCTTGTCTGACAGCGCTTGCGCCTTTTAGGTCAGTGATTTTGACGCGTCGTTGTTGTGACACAGACATATTGTTTGGATGACAGATAAGGAAGATAGTGCAAAGGTCTTCTTTTGCAATTGTAGCAAGTTCGCGAACGGCTCTTTGCGTTTCCAATCGCTCTTCTTTGTCAGGGTCTAGTAAAAAGCCAAGATGGTCGATAAGGGCAATTTTGACCCCGTATCGTCTGACAGCATATCGAACAGTCGCAATGATTTGGTCAAGGTTACCATTGCCATATTGATCCAAGATATACAAAGGCATAGCGCCAAGTTGGTTCAAAGCAGTTTTGCGTTGTTCTTTTGATACCTTTGTAAAGTCGTTACCAAGTTGCACACGCAAGAGTTTTTGAACAGTACCGATAGGGGATTGCTCGAATGACGTTAGCATGATTGGGTTGCCTTGACTTGCTTGATACCAACATTCATATGTTGCCCATGTTGTCTTTCCATGACCCGTATCGCCAGTTATAACCCATAGACCATCAGCGATGCCACCACTACAAGTATCAATACGATCTGACGATGTTCTAAGTCCTTTGAGTTTGTTTGGATTTCGTATAAGTTCTTCAATCTCATCAATATAATCGGTCGCAGTTTTAAGTTCGCCCATCTCCAAAAATGGCTTTGCATTGCTAAATATGTTTTGTATGTATTTTTCGTGTTCAAACTCGGATCGTTCGTAGTTTTGTTTTAGGTAGTCATTAAAGTCGTTGTGTTTGGTCTTGATAGAATAGCAACGGTATTTCCCTAATTTTTCAGCCAGTTTCAACGCGCCATCTCTTCCTGCTTGATCATCGTCATAGTGAATGTATATGTTTTTAAAAGGTTCAAGCATATCAAGCCATTCATCGGGCCAATTGGATTGTGCTCCTGTGGTAGCAGATACAACATTCAAAGTTTTTCCACAAGTTCGATAGGCCATGACATCAAACTCGCCTTCAACGATCAAAACGGTGTCATCAAAAAACTGATCAAGTGACTGTGAGTTGAATAAAACCATTGGCATACCAGTGCAAGATCGAATGTATTTTTTGACCTTTTCATCAGGTGTAGGAATGTGTTTTGGAACGGATCGAAAACGCATATTGATGACGTTGTTTTTGTCGTCAGCCAGTGGAATGACAAGATGATAATGTCCTTTATCGTCTTCCATTGCGCCAAGTTTATAAAACTCAATCGTATAGTGATCAAGTCTTCTTTCTTCTTTCAAGAATTGCAAAACACGATTGCCACACTTAGAGTTTGGTTTGTGTAAGTTCTGTTGATAGACTTTCCAAAGATCGTCTTCCCATCTAAAGCAAGATGTTGTGTCAATCGGTTGCTCTTCAACGGGCTTTTGTCCTGTTAGATTGTATGTTGATAGTAAAGGCTTGAATACTTGCGCTTGTTCGCGTAACATCAAGCGATTGTTTTCCGACCACTGCATAACGGATCTTCGGTCTTGCTTGTCTAGATCACGATAGCGCTTGCCTTGAATGGTAAAAGCAATGAGATCAACAATGTTGCCAGTTTGTTTGCATTGATGACAATGCCACCCATTCATATCGCCATTAAAGCCAATCGGTGGTCTTTTATCGTTTGATCCCCGTTGTTCTGCATTGCATGCAGGGCAAGGCCCAACCATATTTCTTTTGATGGTCAAGCCCAATGCGTTCGATACTGCTTGCAATCCTGCATCCTGTATTTGTTCGTACCATTTCATTGTTGATCTCCTTTTCGATTACGACTTGCGATGTGGTTTGCGAATAGGGCTTGTTGTGCTCCGATCTGCTGTTCAGGTTCGGCCTTTTCGTCTTCAAACTCTTTTGCCAAGTGTTGTTGATACTCATCTTGTTCGACTAGTTGAAAAGGAACAAACATATCTTTGGCAGCATTCTTTTTGGCTTTTTCGGTTCGATGTTGCCACGATCTTGCACGTTGGACTTTTTCATCAAGTTTGGTGATACGCAATAGGTTGTCAAGTGTTCCATAAAATCGAGAATTATCGCTTTTGCCATTCATGAATTGCACATACTCGTCATCGCTATCAGTAAAGTATTTAAAGATCAGCAATAAGTCATTCAACCCGACTTGCGCAATGGCACTGTTGATCTTCGACTGAGCAGATTTTGATAGTGTTGGTTTTGATTTGCCAACCTTATTTCTATATAGTACAAAGGCGCTAAAAGCCTGTTCAACAGGTTTCATTGTGTTGCTCCGTTAAAGTGTTCTGTTGTTGTTTAAGTGTTTGTATTTTTGCTTTGGTGTTCATTGTAAGCATATAAAGCCACACCCGTTGCGTCTGTAATGTGATCTAATTTGCCAAGTTTGTCAAGGTGTTGGTTGACGGTTGGTGCTTTTGTAGGCACATATTTCAAACTTGCGATTTTGCATTGTTCGCGTTTGGTAGCAGGTTTCAATCGTATGACATTCCATCGCCACACAGTTGGTTTCACCCACACAATGTTTGTTTGCGCTCTAGTGTAGCAATGCAGCGCTCCCACGACAAGGCCTGCAAACCTAGCAACGACAATCCCTGTGTGTTTGTTGCGCCCAATATACGCGTCTTCACTTGCAATGATTAAAGGTTCATCATCAGATTGCTTGCACAAGGTTACATAAGCCCCTATTTGCGCCCCGATGTCAGCACCTGTTTTGCATTGCACTTTTTTGATCTCATCATCGCCATATATAGAGATCGACACATCGTGTATTTTGTATTTGACTTTGTTTTTTGATCGGGTTTTACGTGACCACGCGATCGATACCAATACGTTTTTTTGACGCATAATACAAGCAGATCCGTCGCTTGCAGGGTCAATACCGATCACAATCATGTCACTGTTCCTTTGGTTGTGTGTTTTCTTTTAATGCTTTTATCACATCATCAAGAATGAACCGATAGTGTTTAACCGTTGCACTGTCATCAGATATACACAAGGCAGGTATTTTGTTGGCCTTGTGCAATCTTCTAACGGTCTTTTCACTAACATTCATCGCTTTTGATAATTGCTTTGCTGTTAGTAGTTCCATTGTTCATCCTTAAAATGGTACGGTATCCCAGTCATCACCATCATCACCAAAGTCGTCTTCGTTAACAGACAAAGGATCATTTGGTTTACTCATGGGTAGCAAGTCTTGTTTCCATCCATTTTCTGATCGCCATTTAAGCAATCCGTTGTAACTGTCTTTTTTGCTTGCAATCAATTGCAATTCTGTTTCGTGATAGGGTGGTACTTTACCATCTTTCAAAACCCGACCCATATCACCAATGCGCAATGTGGTTTTCCCATTGTATGTTTTTTCGACAAGTTTTGCCTTGATACGACAGCCATCACGAAACAACATATTTTGCACATCTTGTGGATCTTCGTTGTCAAAACTTTCATTGAACATCAAGCAGGCAGCAAGTTTCGACCATACCCAATTGTTGTTTTCTTCAAGAAAATACTTATCTTCGATGATCCCACCTTGTTCATCAGGGCCACCTTGTTCAAGGTTCTTTATTACTACAAACCGTATTTCACAGTATCGTTTACCACTCATTGAGTATCGAAAACTAGCGCCTACAGGTGCAAGTAATTTAGCCCCGGGGGTAACGGTTATTTCAGTTATTGTTGATGACGATGTATCGTCAAGTTTTGTGTCGTTTGGATTAATTTTAGCCATTGGCTTTTGCTCCGTTTATGGTTTATGATTTTTGGTGCGAATGCACCTTGTTGAAAAGTGTTGTTAAGTTTGGATCTGTTATCAGTCCGTCAAGGGGTGGAATGGTCTTGCAAAGTACAGTGTCAGAGCCATCAAGCATCAAGTGACGTTGTGCAATGCGTTTACCGTCTTCGGCCTTTGTGTCTTTACGGTATAGGCAACCAATGAAAGAAAACCATTGCGCGATCTCTTTGTTTGTTTTACGACCTTCAAAGATAGGATTGACAAAGCGCTTGCCTGTACTCTCTTCCGTTTCGTGTTCCATTAAAGCAGTACACACGACATTGATAGGCAAGTCACGTAAAGATCGAATAAGGCCACGCGTTCCATCAGCAAGTTTACCCCAGTCTTGCATTTGCATTTGGTCGCGTCTTCCCTTTTTCAAGATGTCATCTTTGATCAATCGTTGACTTTCTGTCAAACTGTCAATGACAAGTGTTTCAAACTGTGCAAGTTGTTTGTCACCATCTCGAATAGCACTAATAACTTTTCTCAAGTCGTCAGCGCTTGCGCATTCAATGATCACAGCATCGGGGTTGCTTGCGTTGATAGATGGTATTGCTTGACGTTCTGTAAGCAAGACAAGTGGTTTGGGTGCAGTAACAGCAAGGGTGGTTTTACCCGATCCACTGTCACCGTATATGAGTGCTTTGATAGGCGCTTTTGTGGCGACATCTCCTGCACGTTGTAAATTGAACATGTTTTTATTGCTCCGTTTTAGAATGGTAGTTTATAGTTATTGTCTTCTGACAAGATAAGATTATCACTATTCGTGTTAGGTGTCAAGGGTTTCCAATAGATTTTTGTGTCTTTTTCTTCCTTTTCGTGCCATAAGTTAGACAAAGGCACGTTTGGCAAGCACCAATGAGCAAACTTACAGTTTAGGTATTCTGAGCATTTAGGGTATCGACTTGCGACAATTTGAAACTCTTCATTATTGACATAGATCAACGCATTGCGTGTGCGATCCATCTCGACAGCAACTGCATAGTCTTCATAAAAAGTCAGTTTCATATCGGCTTTGTTTATAGACTTGTGCAGTATTTGAAAGTATGATTGATCAACCGTATTCTTGCAATGTTCTATGTGATCAAGGTAGTCATTGCGATCAAGGTCGTTTTCGATGATCGCTTGTTCAAAGATCCAAGATGGTGAACATCGACTTTTTGCTGTTGATAGTTTGCCATTCTTCAAAGGTTTTGGTGGCATTCCAACTTTTGAATGTGCTATATCCCATATCACCCCATTTATGGTGTGTCCTTTCAAGTGCTGCAACTCGCCATGTTCAATCTCGTATGTGACCAATGACGCGTATGATTGCAACTGTTGTTCATATTCAAACTTTCGTGCGTATCCGTTTGGTGATGATGACGTTTTGTGATCAACAATGAACAATGATTGCGTGTTGCGTTTTCTAACAACGACATCAATCTTGCCTGCTCTCCAATAGGGCATTGGAATGTTTTCAAACGTGCAACCTTGTTTGTGTTTTGGTGATTTTTCATTGATCATAACAGGCCAAAGGTAGTCATTGCGATCTTTGCGTGTTCTGACATTGCCAAAGAAGACATCTCCACCGATCTTGCCATTGATAAAAACAGGCGATGCAACAACCAATTCGATTGCGACGATCTCATATTCTTTGTGCATTTTTTCGGCCCAATGTGGTATCCATCCTTTGATCGCTCGTTTCATTCGATCAACAAAGTCATCAATAAACCCAAAGACATCAAACGCGTCGATCGACATTTGTTCATCAAGTAAGAACCTTTTGCCAATCTCATCAACCAACTCAACACCCCGATCAACGGTTATCATAGTGTCATTGTCTTTTATCTCTTTCAATGCGTGTTCACATACCAAGTGCCAAGCAATGCCATAAAGCAAAGCAGGCGCGTTCTTTGTAGGCTCTGAAAGCATGTTGTAAGAATATGACCAAAGTCGTTTGCAACCAAAGTCAAGTTTTTCGCTGTTTGTGAATATATGCGCCAATCCGATCTTGTTTATTCGTGGTTCGTTTTCATATCGTTGTAAAACGGTTTCATAGTTTTGCATGTGTTTGCTCCTTGTGTTGTTAAAACATAATAGCATAACAAGGAACACAGTGGACTGAGTAGGACAAAAACAGACCGATATAAAAAAGAAAAGAAGGTCTTGGGAACAACAACGACCCAAGACCTTCAAGACAAAAATGCGCCAATGCCAAACTATAAACAACGGAGCAAGCAACTGGCGCTGTACTCTTACGAATACCGTCTTTGAAATCTACAAACAATATAACACATGTATATACTTTGTCAATCAAAAAAGTTTCAACTGTTTGTCTTCTCTAATCGTTCGCCACTTTGTTAGATCGCCTGTCAACTCAATGTCAGACCTTGCGCTTGCAATGGCTGCATACTTTTCATCAAGTTCGAAACCAACTGCTTTGATACCAATCTCACGACAAGCCATAACCGTTGTACCACTGCCACAATAAGGATCAAGGATCAAGGCTTTATCATTTGGCATTTTTAACAAGGTTGCAAGATAGGCCATCAAGTCCAATGGTTTGACTGTAGGGTGTGTGTTCTTGTAGTTTGACCCCCTGCGCCCTGCTCTCGGATTGTTCGCGCCTGCACTGTCTTCTTTGCGATTGGTGATCTCATTGCCTGCAACGTCTTCAAAGCCATCCAATCCCCGATCTCGTTCTTGTCTGTTCGGTTTGGAACACATAAAAGCCCTTGAATGTTCACCCAAGATACCTTGCAACTCTTCTGATCCATCTTGAATTATATTGGTAGGCCATCGCGCTCGTTGGATCTCGTCATCAAGGTGATCGAATACCTTTGTATTTTCATCGTTTTCGATTGTTGCTTGTTCTGCAACTGCAACCAAATTGCAGTCTTCGCCAATACGACATTCATCAATGTTAAGGCCACTTACACCGTCGTCAATCGCATGTTTCACAAACGTCTTTGTCATCGGTTTCATTGCGACAATGATTGGCTCAAAGGCAGGTTTCAAGCCTGTACCATAACCATCAAAGTCTTGTGCTTGTTGGCTGTTCGGTTTGGTGATCTTTTGATCACTGTTCTTAATGTCATACCCTTTCGCTCCAACTGCGTGTTTCATGGCATTGCCTTTGGCGCTACCATACAAACGGATTGCGCCAACAACTTCACGCTCAAGATCAAAGTGTGCGTCAATGCCTTTGGATATGTTTAAGGACTTTGGAAAGCCACTTGCATACAACCACATCATTGTATCACGCAAGATCCATCCTGCATCTTCCATATTCAAAGCAATCCGATGAAAGGTGCGACTGCCACCAAAGATAAAAGCAAAGCCACCGGGCTTTGTTACTCTCAACATCTCTGCAAAGTGCTCAATAGACGGAACGTCATAATCCCATCGGTTACCCATATAGGAAAGGCCATAAGGTGGATCGCTCAATATGCCACTGAATGTATTTTCATCGCATTGTTTCATCAGGTCTAAGCAATCGCCATTGTGTATCTGCCATCGTTCGTCTGTTATCATTCTTATCGCTCCAAAAAGGCCTTTGAACGCATTCTTTGTGCTTGCCTTTGGTTAGTGTTGTGTTTTAGTCTTCAATGAGTGTATAGGTGAATGAAGGCCCCCAAGTTTGAGATGCACGTTTGCACAAGTCAATAAACATTGCAAACTCATTCGGATTGGCAAAGACTTGACAGCCTGCTGACCACTTGTTCACTTGTGTGCTTTCTCGTTTGCTATTTGATCGATGAATGTTGATACCAAAATACCCTGTGTCTTCACTATCCATATCATACACATCATCTTTGTTGTTGTCACGATATACCGTAACTCGACCCCTTTGAACCAATGCGTCATATTGACCACGATGTAAACCTAATTTGTGACTTGAACGATACTGGCCTGCTTTCAAGATGGCTGTTCCTTTCACATTCATTGGATTATTCAAGTAGTAAAGCCCGGGATCTGTGGTGATCTGATAGCGCAATTCAACCCATTGATCGCTTTCGTCTTTATAGACTACATAAAGCCAATCATTGAATAAGTTTGGTGTCATGTCAACGGTGCGCAAACCGATGATGTTTAGATTGTATTCGCCCGTTGTGAATATGGTATGACCCAAGCCTTGTAATCGTTGTAAAATCTTTGGAATAGCCATTGTGTGCCCCTTGTAATGGATTTAGGTGTTAAGATTGCCCTAACACCCAAACAATAACACAATCAAAATAATCTTGTTTGTGTGTCATCTTCGATAGATACTGGTGTTGTGTCTGCTTGTGGTATCTCACCTTGCAACATTGTATCAAGATCAAACCGTTCAAACTTGACATCAATGATCTTGATCATCTTCGTACCGTCTTCGCCTGTTACCTTGCCATTGTAGGTGTAGATGTACTTTGGAACACTAGCGCGACCAAACGCAAACTGAATGCCCAATGTTGTCGGTCTGTAATAACCTTGCTTGTCAGGGTGGCGCTCTGCAAGTTTCCAATCTGCTACATAAGGGTAGTCGTGCGATCCATATTCGCAATCTTTAAACTTGACCCATCCCGTTCCACTTTTGGCCTTTTTCAACTCTGATTGATAGACCAATGATTGCAAAAATCTGCACATGTTCTTTGACAACGATCGTCTGTACTCTTTGACATACTGACTGCAACAAGGACAACGATCGCCACCACTTTGCTTGCGTGTGACTTCCAAACGGTCTTTTGTAATCTCGTTACCTAAAGTTATCATTGCCAAAGGAAAAATCGAATAAGCACTGTGCGCCTTTTTAAGCAATCTTAACTTGCGTGGTGTAATCGACATACCCAGTTGACACAAGGCCCATTTAACTAGCGTTTGACGCTGTGATGTTGATAAGTTTGGTGCAGGTATGGATAAGTTTTCTAACCAGTTGTATCGGGTCGGATCACAGTGGTCGATTTTGAAATTGTGATGTTGTGTGTTGTTTTTAATCATTGTTAGCCCCGTTGTGTTTGTGTTTGTGTTTGTTCTATAGAAAGTATAACGCAATGTGTTATGTATTGCAAGCAAAAAAGTAAACTTTATTCAAGAAACATGCTTTTAGTATTCGTCAATGAACAAACCATAATCACGAACTACAAAACGATCTCTCTTTATTCTCTTCTGTTTAAAGATCGACCAATCAACATGATGATGAAAGCGACCCCATTTTTTCGATACCGTAACAACATCGGGATGCTGATCAACAAGTGATTGTGCAAACTTCAACCTGTTGTCATCATCAACATAAACACAATCAGTATTGCCACCTTTCACAGTCATCGTTGTTGCCTTATCGCCTGTAAACATTTGAAAGTTTATAGTGCAAAAACCTTTTTTCAAAAAGCGCAAGCAAAGATCGGTATCTTCATTGTATCTACCCCTCCACAATTGACCGTTAATTTTGATCTGTTCATTCATGGCCTTGTCAAGCAACGTAATCGAATACACCCTTGTATTTAAAACGTATGGCGCAACTTTATCGGTTGGTTTACAGAACCCTAATTTGTTCATTCCTGCAACTGCAATGTTTTCGTATCGACTGACATAGTCTTCAATGATTGCAAAAACAGAACCTGTTTTGCATCTTAATGATTGATTGTCATTAAGAATATAAAAGTAATTAATGTTGTCATCAAGCAACCAGTATTTTTCGGCCTTGCAATGCTCATTCACCCAATTACGAACAGGTATAGACGATCTTGTTGTGGTGTCAAAGTTTCCGACCAAAACACGATCGCCCCATCTTTCTCGATACTGACTTTCTTCACTAGGTTCAACAACGATTGAATAATCTAGGCCCATAAAGTCAAGGCTTTGCGCTGTCTTGCAAGTCACTCGACCCTTTGAAATTATGTATATGGGATACTTTGGCTTTATATCAAAGTGACTGTTCCAAGCATTCAAAGAAAGTGATTTGGTGGCCTTCTTTGGATACCATACTGAATTGGTTAAGTCTGTAATTGGTTGTTGTAGTATTTTAGTCAACTCATCACTTGACATGTTTGTTTCTAACTTAAAATGAGCAAAAGCATAGATGGTTTTAGATCGATACGATGGCATACATTCCCACTCGTAAAGATCCATGTCAACTTGACTGACAACGCGCTTTGATAATCGTTTTTTGACTTGAAAAAGGTATTCTAAATCAAACAAGTTTGGAAAGTCTTTTAATACCTGCACCCATCTTGCATTTGAACAGTCGCAACCAAGTCGGATTGATAACTCATCAACATGATCTTGATTGCTTAGTCTTACATTTATTACACGCATACTTCGTTATTTTTCGTGGCGATCTCAACACAATCGTTTTTGACAATCATCACATAGCCAAGCATATCGCAAAGACGACTGATCAAGTACCAAGATGGCAAACGGTTATTTGTTCCACTGGCAAAGGTTGAACACGATTGCGCGCTGATTTCTAATAACCTTGACAAAGCGACTGATGTATTTCCTGTTTGTTTCATCCATCGTTCGCGTAACTCTGCATATATTTCTCGTCGTGGTATCTCTGCAAACTTTTCAGTCAGATCCAAACTAAAACGGATCAATGGTGTATATTCATTCATAATTATCTCCGGTGTGAATGTGTGAATATATCACTATCATAACCCGTTATGAGATATATGTCAAACCGTTATAGCAAAGACAGCACATTGTCGATGTGAAAGACTGTATCAAAGTCAGTTAACAACTGATGTTTTTCAAAGACTAGGCCCATTGTTTCGCTTTCATCAATCAACTCTTTGATCTTTTTGATTACATCATCCCAATGCAACTGAGCGATTTTATTCCCCGGCTCTTTAATGAACCACCAACCATTCCCTTCATCATCCGTTAAAAACTTTGCGTGTAAAACAGTTTCTTTGCCAAAAGCAACCATAAAATGCGCAACACTTGTTTGTTTGTACTCGGTTGCATCAAGCATAAAAAGCCAATTAAAGTGTCTATGTGCAATGAATGCCGAAGATTGCTGTTGTGTGCCCTGATTATATTCAACCATTGTTTGCCCCCTTTGTGGCTTTATCGTTTGTCTTAGGTTGGCTGTGCGCTTTTGTATGGGTGATCGCTAGGCAATAGCGCTGTCAAACCATATTTCCAAGCAAAATAACCTTCGATTTTTGTTCTATTATCACCCAATAAACTTTTGCCAATCAACTGCAACTCGACAATGTCAAACGTACCATAGGCATAATCTTCTTCCGTTGTGGCTTGATCTTCCACTGATCTTCGACCAACAATCAATTTTGGTGTTGCGTCTTCGTCAATGTTTGACGGTGCGTTTGCTGTATAGTCAACCAACTGCGTACCATTGTAAAACCAACCACGATCTGTTGTGCCTGCGCTCACAGATGTACCATTTGCATTGAACACATAGATCGCATAATCGCCAACACTATAAACTGTTGTTCCACTCGAAAACGCACCACCTGTTCCCGATCTAAATCTGATTGTTTTCAATGCGTCTGATGATGTGGGATCGTTAAAGAATTGAAAGTCATAGCAACGACCAACATTAAACATTGATCCAAGCGTTTGATCCGTTGATACTTGTACCAAGTCACCAATAGGCTCTTTGTATACTTTGACCAAAGCAGCCCAACAGATCCCTTTGTTTAGGGTGCGCAAGGCCAGTTTACTATTCCAACTACCTGCTAAAATACTGTGACTATCTTTATCAAAACGTACTGAATTGATTGAACCTGATGTAACTAATTTAGGTGGTGTTCCACTGGGAAAGTCACTTGTTGTGGTCTTTGCTAGATCGATACTGTTACCACTTTGATCGGCCCATGTTGCAATTGTCTTCGTTGCACTATCGTCGTATGTAATGCCAGTGTCAGACTTAAACCAAGCAAGAAGATCAAGCGATGTCAATGCGCTCGGTTGCCATCCTGTGTATGGATCTGTTCCACTCGCGTCGTATTCCAAGATCGTAAAGTTATCACAATAGGCCGTTCCACCGTTTACTTGAATACCTGCATAGCCTGTCGTCAATGCGCTTGATGAACTATCGCCAACGGTGACCAATGTTGTGTCATCGACCAAAAACTGCAAATTGACGGGATCTGAACCGTAAGTATTCAATCGCATTGTATGCAACACACCAAAACTGTATGTGGTTACGGGCAATACTGCGCTTGCAAGTGTGGTTTCAGTGCCATCATTGCGCCTGATAATCTCTGCGACTGCATCCCTTGCGTTGATACGTGCAAGATAACAATTATCGGCTGTGATTGGTGTGCTTGTCAAGCCTGTGGCCCTTGACACAAGACCTAACATACCACCGTTGAACGTCGTTTGACTTACATCACTAGGAAAAGCATAAGACAACTGCGTTGCATAGTGCTCTGTATTGAATGCGTTCGTTGTACCTGCTAAAGTTAAAAGGTAGTCTTCTGCAAACTGTGTAACACCTGCTGTTGCAACCAATACACGACCACTCAATTTGCTTGTAGGATCTGCAATGGCTTTCCAACCACTTCCACCTGCCCAATTATTTTTGCTCATTGTCGTCTTTCCTTTCGTCTTCTTTGATTTTTTGAACTGCTTGACGTATCGCGATAGACTGCGCGCGCATTGTTGGCACTTGCCTTGTCATTGTTACAGGCGCTTGTTTTTTAACTTTGCTTTCAACTTTTAATATGCGCATTCTTCTGCTCCGTTTGTATCTGTACCAATAAACTCTATCGCTTATCACCACTGCCTTTGATTTTGTTTCGTGCCAATCGATCAAGTAACTTTTGATTATTGCGTTGTGCAACCTTTGCCAATGAAACACCCAATTCATCTGCACACGCACTGAGATACCACAAAACATCACCCAATTCATCAATGATGTCGTCTTTTCTATCGTGTAAACCTTGATCAATGTTATCGTGATCTCGAATAACTTTTTTAACTTTTCCAACACACTCACCACTTTCATTGGCAAGACCCATAAAGACATAAAAAAGTCCAAGATTATCGTTTTTAGGATACTGCGCTGTTTGCTTTGCAACTCTTTGGTATTCATCGAATGTCATTTTATATCTCCTTATTTTGAATAATGACTTTAATCAAGGCTATCATTTTTTGGTCGTTTGCGTTTTAGGTTTGTTCTTTGATCCCTTTGGTCTTCCAACTTTCTTCTTTGGCTTTGGTACGTCTTTGATCTGTTCTCTAGTGATCTGAACGGATGGCTCTGATTGGCTTTTTGGCTCACTTTCTTCTTTTGCAGGTGTATTCGTACTCGCTTTGATGATGTCGGGTATATCTGCAGGGTCATCGCCACCTATAATGTAATTGATGTGCTTGCGTTGAATGATCATCTCTGTGACTGTCATTGTTGGTCGTGCCATCTCTTTGATTTGCTCAATACCTGTCATCTTGTACCAACCGTCACCAAGCAAAGCAATTGGTTTAAACTCTTTGCAAGGTACTGGTCTGTAACGACCATTATCATCAAGATCAACATATACAACAAACATATTTCCCCCTAAAAAACAAAGATTGCCCCTTGTGCTATCTCTAACACAAAGAGCAATACAATGTCAATTAAGACTACAAAGCCAATGATTATGCGTTGTAGATATAATGTACTTGCAACAACTCATTGGTAGTCAAAGCATTACCATCTTTGATAACAACATTGATGTCGTCACCACTTGTTTGAATGCGATAACCATTATCGTCAGATGGTTGGCCTGTTCCTGATTCTGCACGTTGCAACTGACCATTACGGAATACTTTAATGTTGCCACCGTTGATAAAGGCTGATGGCATGCTCGATGTATCAGCACTGATCAAAGTAAAGGTCAATTGAGCGCTTGTGTTGAACTCGTCATAAGAGTTTACCCAACCTTGCTTTTCAAGTACAAGACCGGCGTCTTCAACCTGCAACTTTCCACTGTTGAAGTCCAAACCACTGTTTGTAGCAAGGTCAACAGATATGGTATTTCCTACTTTAACAAGTCCGTCACCGGCAACCACAGAACCCAAACCAGTGAACTGAACAAAGTTAATTGCGTCAGTACCAATGGTAGGTGGTGCGTCAGTAGAGCAGACAAAACCTGCATCGTCGTATGTTGTACCACGAATTACGAATACAGCACTACCGGGAAACTCATCATTAAGATCCAAGTCGGTCGTTCTAGTGATGACGAAAGGAGCACCTGCATCACCAACAGTTGTGACCGAATAGATACCGTTTTGCAAGTCGGCTGTCTGAGCGCGAACAAGCAAACGATCATTTGCACTTAAAGAAACACCATCAACACTGATTGCGCCATTGGCAGTTGATGTCAAGGTTGCACCAACACCACTTGCACCATTTGCGTATGTTGCCGGAAGGTTAGAAATACTAGCAACTTCAACTGGCTCTTTCCAATAAAGTCCACTAGCAACATTGTCAACGTATGCTTTGGTTGCTGCTTGTGTTCCTGCAACTGGTTCGGCAACAAGGGTTACGACACTTGAAAAGTCAAAGGTTTGGCCTGCTGCCAAGTCCATTTTGCTTGCGTCAATTTGGTTATTTGCGATCTGTCTTTTTACAAATTGTAAAGGCATTTGTATATCTCCAATAGGATTATTGATACGATTAATTTGGTACGTAATCCACAATCAATTCAGTGCCTATTGTGGCAATGAATGTGGTGGTGAATTGGTTTTCATTGTCTTCGGTTATCGTATCGCCTACTGTTTGGCGTTGACCATTCCAATACACTCTTAAAGTACCACTGACATAAGACCTTGTCAATGTGAATGTCTGCCTTGTTCCATTAATTTGATCTAGAAGGTTTTCAGTTATCTCGTTTGCACTGCCACCACCATTGCAATTATCTTTGGTTGGCTGCACACCCAAAGGCCAATCATTACTAAAAGGTTCAACGGTGATCTTTTTGGGATCGTCAATGTTCCAACTATCAACATTGCCATCAAAGTCTTGTGTAAAGTTTTCGATTGTCAATGTGGTTAAAGCACTCGTCAAAGATACACCCCATTCACTTATCCCGATACCATCAAAGCGCTCAACGGTGATTGTAGGCAATGTTGTGTTGTTGGATAGGCCACCATCAACGACTTGCTCTGTGGGGTTGCTCAACGTGATTGTCGTGCCACCACTGTAAGATGTTGGTGTGATGTCAATACTAGAATAGATTGTTGGCACTTGCAAACCGATCAAACCGTTGAAACGTCTACCTGCCATATTATTCCCACCTAGAAAGGCAGGAATGTTGCCACTGTTCGTGCTTGTGTTTGAACAGGGAACGCGCGCCCCTTGTTGTTGAACGTAAGTTTGCCAACTCAACGTATTGACTTGCACACGATCAACGACTGTGATGGCTTGTAATGACTGCGCGCGTTGTGCTCCGTTACCTGTCACGTTTGTAAACTCTGTTACATATGGGTTTATGTAGTTTGTGCCAACTGTAATCGTATAATTATCATCGTCGTCATCATCTGCGCCCCAATCTCTAACAGTCATGCCCCAACTGTTGATCGTCGTGCCTGCAACAACGGTCGTGCCCCAAGTCGAATTGGGTGTGTCTTCGTCTTCACACTCACCGGCAAGAGTTTCACCAAGATAGGCAATGGCTCGATAAAGTGTATCAGGCCCATCAATACCACTGGCAATAAGATCGCTATCGCTTATTGATATATTATCAAACTCGTTACCACACCTTGTTCGTACTACACTAGGCAATGTACTTGCAAACTGCGCAACAAAAGTATCAAACAGACCATTCAACTCACTTGCTGAATAGCCTGATGATTGTGACCGATCAATTGTTAAATTGCCACTCACTTTCTATCTCACTTACCAAACAACTTACGTGCTTTCGCAACTGAAATGCTGATCTTGATGATTGTTGCGATCAACTTGTCGTCAATGCTTTCAATCGCTGCGCCAATTTCGGGGTTGCGCTTGATGACCTTTTCAAAGTCGATCATCTGATCCAATAGACTTGCGATCTGCTCAATGATCTCGCTCTCTTCAAGTCCTTTATCTTTCAAAATCTCAACCAATTCCATGATCTCTGTTATTGGTAAGTTTTTCAATAGGTTTTTGTATATCTCTTTTTTACTCATTGTATTGCTCCTAAATGGATTGTGTGGGTTGTGTATAGTATATATCAAGTTTGCAAGCGCCCTGATACTTTGTCAAACAAAATCCAAAGACGTAAGCCCAAGATGACTTGCCCCCTTTGATACTCGATTGATATGACTGTTGCATTGGCTTTTGTGATGTTCAACTTGTCGTCAGTTAAAGCGATGTTGTCGCCAACTTTCAACATAAAAAACAAGCGTGGTGATCCACTGTATTGAACTGTGTAATTTGGCAAAGTGTAATGATCTGCGTACCAATCAATTACATACGTGGCTGTTTGCTCGTCAAAAATGTTGATCGATGTGATTGGCTCTAACTCTCTTCGACCGATCTTTGATTGGGATATGGCGCAAAGATTATGATTGCTTGCGTTGCGCTCAATGGTGCGTTTGTAACAATCATTCATTGCGTCATAATCATATTGCAAAGTAAAGACGTTGAACATGTCTTCTTTACTGCTTTCTTGAAAACTTGATACACGATCATACAACATACCTGTTTGACTTTGTAAGTCTAAAACTTGATACCTTGCGCGTCTATCTGTAAAGATTGGGCCAATGCCTTGCGCGCTATATGCAATCTGTACCATCGCAAAACTTGCCAACAATGTACTTGTGATGTATTCGATCGTGGTCGTGCTATTCTCTCCACTGCCATTGATACACACATTGGCATTGAGATATGTTGGCTGTTTGGCCTGTGAGCGCGCCAACAATACCTGATCAAGGCCTTTTATTCCAAAACCAGTGTGATTGACTATCAAAGAATAGATTGTGTCTACAATGCTTAATCTAGGCTTGATACTGTTGACTACTGCATAAACTGTATCGCCATCTTTCCAAGTGTATTCTTCATCTTCTAACAAAGGCGAATACTCAAAATCCAATGTGGTGATCGGTGTTCCCAATTCGTCTTTTGTCTTCACAACTGACCACTTGTAAGGATTGATAAGGTTGTTGGTTGTTGAAAACACTTGTGACCCGTTTCGATATACTTCTTCAATTTCAAAATCATGACCTACACAAACAACAAAAGATGTGCCATATGGGTTCGATGTCATTCGTATGCAAGGCACGAACGAAAATTGCGACAATAACAATGGGTATCGTTGACCTTTTTGATTGTCGGGCAATGTTGATATGCGATCTTCGGTTGCGATGTATTCAGGTGTGATCTTATCCATCGTCAACTTTGGATCGGATATGTCAAACTCGATTGTTTCTTCTTTTGCTCCAAAGGTACAACCACCAATCATGTCGCCAATCATAAAGACAAAGCGCTGTTCATATGGTACACCTTGCGCTATCAAACTGATCTCTGCAACACCTGCAACCAAGTCACCACTAAACACGATCGACAACGGATCGATCTTCCTTGCGTCAATAGATACGGTAAATGTGCGCTGTGATGGCGATCCCCCTTGCCATTCATAACTTTCATTGATTGTTGGCTCTTCTTGCAACAATGGTTCATACTCTATTGAATTATTATCATCATCAAACAATGTGATTGGCTCGGTTGCACAGCGTATGCGTTTCCCGTTGCCAAATATGCAATCTATGGCAATGTGTGCATCTTTATGGCCTTGCTTAAACCTTTCATTCCAAAAGCCATTTATAAGGCTGTCATTGGCCCTTATGTTAAATAAATCTCTTAACTGCATACTACAACATAACCCATATTAAACGACCACACTAAAAAAGCAAAGACCAATCGCGATGACTGGCCTTTTTCGATGGGCGCTTTGTTTATACTGTGCGAGATGTGTGACCACAATAATGGGGGGCCTTTATAACCCAAACTGTTAATTCTTCGCCATCGCAGATACACATTGATGAAATAAATGCGATCATTGCGTCAATCTGCTCCCATTCTCGACCAATGACATTGCTTTGTTTACGACCATAACGTGATTGATAGATTACACCGTTCGTGATCTCAAAAGCCGAATGATATGCGATGTATGATTTTAAACTTGCATGAAACTCCGGTGTGCACCGATATGTTCCATCTTCATTGCGCCATGCTGCTTTTTTTGTGTAAGGACTATACGATCCATTCTCTTCGTCTTGCCATTGTAGTTTGCTTTGCCAAAGGTCTTGCATTACTCTTGTTTGTGTTTCAAGTGTGATTGTAGTCATAACATTTCTCCGTTTGTTGTTGTTATACTTACAGTGTAATACAGTTTGTTATAGAATGCAAATAAATAAGTAAACTTTTTTCACTTTTTCTTAAATGTTCTCAATTATGGTCAATGTCATATCTCCAACGGATCGCCATTCGCCACTGTTCTCGTCATAGAAATAACCACTGTTATCATTCGATCCCAACTCAACATTGCCAAAGAACATCATATCAGGCGACTGCGAACCGTCTTGCAATACAAAAAATACAGGTCTACGGTTAAAATCTGTGGCGCGTCTTATATTGTTCTTTACTCTGTTTCGTGTTTGGTCTGTCACATCACCAATCAATCGACCACTGATCGAACGTCTGTTTGGCCCTTCATTGTATCCCCATGTGATACCACTGCGACTATTGAACATTGTATTGTTTGATTGTTCATCAACTGTGTGATCCCAATCAAGCAACTTGCTAACATTCAAAGTGTTACCACAAACAATTGAACCACAATACAAATAGTTTTCAATCTCTGTGCCTGTTCCAACTGCGCTCAACTTATATGCTTTGCTTGATCTTGTGCCACTGATAGCACCATAACCACGATCACGATAAACAATCACCGTTGTACCTGCTCCAATTGTTACGTTTGTTGCTAAGTCGCTTAATTCAACGTATTGCTTGCGCACTGTAGATCCGTCAAAGTGATCAACAATCGTATGATGATCGTTTGTGGCAATCCCACTTGACCCCGATCCAATTGCGCCAAAACGTGCATACCACTTGCGCCCCCCTTTGGTGCTTGATGATATGTACTCTCCCGGCTTTGGGATGCTGCCTTGATCAAACTCAATCTCAAAAGTGTGCTCATCGGTTGAACTGTTAACAACTCGACCCTTCGACGTTTCAAAGTCAATCGTCATCAAGGTTGTAAATGCGCTTGTTGTTTGACCTAGCAAAGTTATGGTTTTTGCATTCGTGCCAACGATACCAAGCCCACTGACAAACTCACGTTTGACCCTATCGTTTTCGTCTGATGAAAAAGCAAAGGTTGTTTCCATGCTTGTCGTTTGGCCTGCCGATCTCCATTGTTGTCGTGGGCTGTTGCTTTGCAATACGTTTTCAGACCCATACGCATATTCTGTTTTCAACTCAAAAAGATCATTCTCTGCACCACTCGATCCCGACCAAACTGCATACTGACCCAATGTTAAATAAACAAGATTGTTTGTGATTGGCATGCCACGCAAACAATCAGGTAATGGGTTGTATGTGGCAAGATCACACAAAGCAAGTGTGCCAAGATCATTGCCATTGTGAATGCGAAAATAACGCCATTCTTGATATGTTCCTTGTGTGTTTGTTGTGTTCAAGCAACCAAAGCGAACGCGTTGATACATCGTGTTGCCATCAATCGCCTGTGTCGATGTGCTAGGTATAATCAAAGCACTAGATACAAGCCACTTTGTTTCTCCTGCCAATCGCAACATAAAGGCCAAACGTGGTGTCGAACTGATTTTGTTTGGCAATGATCCAAGTCGAAACTCGTAAAAATCACGCAAGTCTTGTTCTTCACTTGTCAGGTCGATTGTATCAAGCGCACTGTCTGCTATCACATCATAGACAATTACTTGATCTCGATACATTCTGATTTCAATAACGGATGTTTTTGCTGCGTCTTGATTGTCGGTTCTTTGATAGCGCCCAACATATCCGTCGATCCTAACTGCACAACTCGGTCTTGTTTGGCTGCCTTTGTCTGTGCTAACTCGACAAGACCATTCAAAACACGCGCCACTCGATGACTTGACCACACCACTTGTTGCATTCTCAGGACTTTGAAAATCGCGCTCATTGGTACTGAATAGCCAGTTTTTCGGTGGTGTCCCAAAGCCTTGTGCTGTCTGTGGTCGATACTCACCATAAGACGATTGAAACTCATAATATAGTTTCTCTGTTCCAGTCGTTTGATTAGTGATCGTCAAACAGTCTGTGCGCCAACGTCGTGTTGCGTTCGTGCGTGTTTCAGTCCATAGACCGTCTTCACTTGCGTTTAACAAGCCTGCAGGCGCTCCTTGCCAACATTCCCATTGTGGTGACCAAAGTGAATACGATGGCTGTTGTTTATTCTTTGGATGACTATCGCCCAATAAAGTCGCGTCATCATAAAAGTCATTCACTGGCCTTGTATCAAAACTACCCAATCGAAAATAGATCACGTTTGGGATCTCTCCATTCGCACCGATATACTTTTTGTCACGCAAACTTGCGACCAATGCAAGACCTGAACCCATCTGCAACATTCTTGCACGATAGAAACGATTGCGCCTTGAACCTAAAAATCCACTGACTGTAGGATCTAACTTGAAACCACTTTCATATAAACTGAATGGGTATTCACTTAAATCATTCCAACTTGCGTTTTCCAAAGACCGATCAAGCCCAATCATCAACAATCGTTGCTCTCCACTCATTGTTTCAGAATATGCAGGGATCGCGCCATTCAACTGTTCTGCATTCGGGCTTTCAAGCATTCGTGTGCTTTGTAAAACATAATCAATATGCAAAAATATACTGTCGTGCCCCTTTGCCAAACATACGACCGGAGCATTGGTATTTAGAAGGGAATAAGGCACAGCCAAAGACGTGTTTTCTGCCATTGCATTCATACTTGTGCTTGTGTATATCCGTATGACATTCGATTGCGTATCAACATTGGCAAGGGTAAAGCCTTTTGTATTATCAGACAGCCCACACAAAGAATATGCAAACCGATCTGATCCTGACGTAGTTGTTTCACCTACAAACTTGTATGTGTCACTCTCATCGGTTGATCCAAGTATATTGTCAGTTAGCGACCAAGTAAGACCACGATCCGAACTGGTCAACGTGGTAATGACAAAACCATCTTGCTCTGATGTAAATGTTTGCGATCCAACCAATGGAACATTGATAGTATACGAAACTGTTTGTGTTACTCTTCGACACCAAGCCAACTTGACATAATTTCCACTAGATGCACATTGTAATTGATTATATATTGTGAATAGATTGTCTTCAAAATCTGCAAAACGACCAACAATGCTTTGCGCTATAAGAGTCCATTCCGTTGCGTCATCGGTTGAATAAACATCAATGTCACCATTGTACTGCACAAAGATCAAACAAGTGCCATTATCAAGGGTACAGGTCGCGATCTGTGCGTTAGCGTTTGCGCCTGATCCACCGTATCCAATACCCCGATCAAAGTCTGTTCTAAGGTTCTTGCTTGTCTTGATCCAACCACTGTTTCTTTCGTATCGGTTTGTACTAAATGCGTTTCGATAGGCAACTTGCACAGTGTTTATATAATTGCCTTGATCAACTACAATACAAAACTCTCTTTCTTCGTTTGGTGCATATCCAAAGGCCAATCCATAGCCATACAAACCATTATCGAAAGTATTGTTGAAATATGGATCACTAAATGTGTGCGTATATCGTCTATCGTGTTCGCCTTGATAATCGTCAACACTTTCACTTGTCTTTTTCCATACGAACGATGTATTGCCAATAGAGCCACTGTTTTGCACCCTTAAAGTCAAGTCGTCAGGATTATCGTTTGTCGGTGTTCCTGTGCCCAATACAGTCAATGAACCTGTGTTGTTTTTGTTTGGAATGCCTACCCCATAACTGGGGCCACCTTGTGTATCCGTATTGCTAAACTCTGCATTTTCAAAACCCGGTACTATCAAAAATGATTGTGGTGTTTGTGGCATAATTCCCCCTTTACTCTTTTATATCACTTTCCAAACTGATTGAACCGACCACGATCAAAACCAACTTTTGCACCTGTGTTCTTTTTCAATTTGCGTTCCATCTTTGGAGCATGACCACGATCTAAGGCTTTAACTTGTATATCATCTAACAAACGACCTTCTGCTTTTATTGTGATGTTTGTTGTGGTTGACTGACTGCTTTGACCTGTTGTTGCTTGTGTCATTGGTGGTGGAAACGACTTTGCAAACATACTAGTCAAAGACTTTGGCAACTGCGATCCAACTGCGCCCATTGCTTGTTGTAGCAAGTCCATTGGTTTTTGGGCTGCAATGATATAGTCATCGGGTGCAAAGTTTGCTGTCAATCCACTTGTGCCGGCCTTGATAGCCCCGGGGGTATCCCCAAAACTCGCTGTATCTGCTCGACCTAAACTTGTGATCTCTGTGATTACGTCTTTGAAAAATGCAACCACCTGATCAAGGCCTTGTGTCAACCCGTCGCGTATGCGCTCAGGCAATGACGATAGAATTTCAAATAAGTCGGTTGCTACTTGTGGTATCAACTCAAACAATGTTTGAATGTTAGTGATTGTTTCTGTGATTGCACTTGTGATGGCTGTGGCGATACCTACAGCCAATGCAACTGCCAATCTAGGTATCTGAACCAATAGCAAGTCAATAATGCTTGTAACAAGCACTGTTACCAATCGTGGCAATGCTCTAATAATCTCGAAGATCAAAGACGGTATGAGATTGATCAATGCTGTGATGATCAAAGGCAATGCAAGGATCAAGTTTTCGATGATGGTGGGCAAGGCCTCAACAAGCGCAATAATAAACTCAGGTATCAACTCAATGATCGCGCTCAACAATACAGGCAATAGATTGATGATCTCTGCAATCAACATGGGCAATGCGCTTGCCAACTCAACCAGTACACCCAATAGACCACGCAACAAAGAACTGATAATGTCAGGCAATGCCATTATGATCTTTTCTATTATCATCGGTATCGCTTGAAAGACAACCATGACCAAATTACTGATACCACCAAGCAACTCAGTGATGATGATCGGGATAGCAGCCAACAAGGTTTCAATCAAAGTTGGTATGCCTGTTAGGATCTGTGTGATACCTTTTACCAAAAAGTCGATTACAGTGGGCAACGCTGTTGTGATTGCGTTTACTATTCTAGGCGCTTGATCAACAATGAACTGAACCAAGTCAGCCACGATGGGTGTTAATGTTTCTGCCAACTGTGGCAACTTGACTGTCAACAAAGTTATCAAACCGTCGATCACCTTTGGCAATGCGTCGTTCAACAAGGCATCTGCTAGCACTGGCAACAAAGCAATGATACCATCAATCAACGAAAGCACAACCGTTGGTAAGCCATCACCCAAAGCACTAATGACGACAGGAATAGCAACAACCAAAGCGTCAATCAAGATTGGCAACGCACTTGCAAGGCCATCAATGATTAAAGGCGCTTGTTCTGCTATAGCCATCGCAAACCCTGTGGCGCTACTCAACAACTCATCAATGAACTCTTTGGCTTGTTCCGAAGGATCTACAACACCCAACCCACTATTGATTGCTTGATCAAACTCGCCTTGTGTGATGTCGCCTGCTTTCAATTGATCTTGCAAGGCTTGTTGTTGTTCTTGACCTGCTTTTTGAGCGTCTACACTTGCGCTTGCTGCTTGTGACAGTATGCCCCCGATGTTCATCGTAGCAGCGCCACCCGTAAAGAATGATAAGCCACTTTCAAGACCTTGACCGATTGCTTGCCCTGCATTCTTTGCAAGGCCAACGATGGCTGTGAATGTTTTACCGATACCACTTGCAATCTTTTCAAACGCACTGACTGCACTTTGTGCCATCGCCTGAATACCACCACCAACCTTGTCATATTCATTATCAAGCAATTCTAACTCTTCGCGTACCCTTGCGATTGCTTGCGCTTGTATCTCTTCGTTACCGGCTGTTGCGATTGTTGTACTGGCAAGTTTTTGCTCCAAAGAGAACTTTTTTTGCAAGTATTCAATTTCTTTGTCAGCCCGTTCTTTTCCACGTTTTGTAATCGCATCGGTGCTTTCTTTGTTCAACGTATCAATCTTATTGGTGTATTCTCCGTAAGGCTTTACAAACTGACTAACCAAGTCTTTTTCTGCGTTTGCTCTTTGTGCTCGGTATATGTTTTCAATCTGTGCGATCTCTTCTTCAGTCAATCCCTTTTTGCGTAAGTATTCAAGGTCTGCTTTTTGTTGTTGTTCCAACTGTTGCAAGATCCCTTGTTGCGCCAATCCCAATTGTTCATCTGCGATGGCCTGTGCAATGCTCGCATTTAACTCTTTGCGTTTGATACCAAACTGATCTTCAATTGCGTTTTTCTTTGCGTTGCTAGCATTCAAGGCTTGTTCTTGCTTTGCCAACTCTGCATTCGCAATGTCTGTCATCCCTTTTTCAAACTCTTCAAACGTGATTGATCGATTTTCTAGCGCGTTGTTTAGCGCATCACTTTGTTCTAAACTTGCAACAAAGATTGCGTTGTTGATTGCGTCTAAACTTGTTTCTTCTGCTTTCAACTTATCTGACAACTCTTTTGCAAGTCTTTGACGCTCTGTATCACCATATCTAATGTTTGCTTGTGCGATCTGTTCTGCTGCGTCTTGATTGGCTTGTATTCTTGCAAGTATTGTTTGATCCAATAGCCCCTTGACAGTGTTTTGATAACCACGTTCGATCTCTGCTCTTTTCTTGGCATTACGACGGGCAAACTTTAATTCTTCATCATAAACTTTTCTTGCATCATCAAGTCGTTGTTGTAACTCAATTGCAATCTGATCGCTTTCTTCTGCTCTCAACTGTTCCAATGAACGTGCAAGATTTCGTTCAAGTTTTAGTCTTGCATCACTTGCTTTTTGTCGATCTTTTATAAACTGTTCATTGGCTCGTTTTTGGTTGGTTGCTGCGTCTTTTTCTGCCTTTGCTTGCTCTTTGGCTTGTTGTGACACGTTAGCAGCGTTTGCCTGTGCCAATGCAGTACCAAAGCCATCGGCTGCTTTACTTGCCAATGTGTAGGCTGTTTGGCTTGCAAGGATCTGTGTGGTCAACTCTTCAACAGCATCTTCGGCTGTACTTGCACCCCTAGCAACAATGTTTAAATTACCATCGAACTGTTTTTGCGCTTGTGAAACTCTACCGGTAAAAGTAATTGCGTTTATTGTTCCATTGTTGTAGTCGCTCAATGCTTTCTCTGCGTCGTTGATTGCGCTTACATTATTTTGAAATGCGTTTTTTGCTCTTTCAGATTGCTCATTCAACTGTTCTTGTTTTTCAAACACTTGATCCAAT
>PDMW01001283.1_pt1 | contig 27691 bp, 31 predicted proteins | sample 1515511 | NCBI WGS metagenome assembly PDMW01 (sample SAMN07343023, study PRJNA328102) | Marine metagenome, whole genome shotgun sequencing project. | biome: marine; feature: bay; material: water; isolation source: viruses from water sample < 0.22 micron filtered, nuclease treated, low... ... | reverse complement strand
GTTCAGGTTCATCCCCTTCTGCCATCCATGTTCCACTTTTACGACCTTGCAATTCTTTAATATAGTCCGAAGCATCGGAGCGATTCATGCTTTTATCAATTTTACCACCAAGTTTCTTAATTTTATAGCCTTGTCGGTCTGTAATAGGTTCATCATAAGCATTGAATGATTGAGAATCGCCTTCTGCGTAATATTGAGTTACACCATGTCCAAGAGGGGCTTCAACAACTACGGACTCCACACCATTAAAATCGGCTAATGACGCATCATCTCCACCTAATGCTTCTGCATCGTGCGTAATTATACGGCCATCCTTTCTGCGAGCATATTGACGGCCATCTTTTCCCTTCCAAAAGGAGGATTTATTACCGTGTCCGGTTTTACGGGTGTCTGCACCAAAGTTTTGCTGAACACCATGTCCGAGGGGCGCATCTTGTTCAATTGAATCAATAGGTTCATACCCATTCAGGCTATACGAATCAGAGTTCATATACTTTCCTTGTTCATTCCGCTATATAAAGAATGGTATTCTTAATCAAACAATTGTTTAAGAGGTGTATATTGATTTTGAATTCTGTAAGTAGTTGGGCCGGTGTTGTTTTGATATTTATTAACTATGTCCTTACCACAAAGATACCTTAGTATATTTGAAACACTTGCACTTGAACAATTACACCTAAACCATTTTTGAATATGATTTGAAATATCGTTAGCCGACATTTTTGTTTTATGGTATCTCAAGACCCGCATTATTCTAACCATTTGAGCAATATTGCCACGCCTTTTACTCTTGTCCTTTGACCTCATTCCCTGTGTGGCCTCTCGCATACAAACAGTCCCACAATAAGATTTATTAGCACCGGCCAAACCATATTTTAATTTATATGAATCCCCACACCACTCACAATTACAATCAAGTTTAGGGTGAACCGGATTTTGTGCAAATGTTCCTGTCCCCTGCCAACACTCATAGTGAGTTTTCCTTTTATACCCCTCCGCAGGTTCAGTCATAAATTTCAAACAATACAAAGAACAATAATCAGGATTTGGCGCAAAACCATTTTTCCTACCACAAACACAATATCCATTTATTCTGTATTGTTGTTGGGCATCTTTCTCACGCATAATTCAATCTAACTCAAACAAGTATTTATAATAATGGGTTCAAGACCCTCACAAGTGCATGGCAGAAATCGTAGGTTCTTTACTTGGTTGATATTGATATTGTTCTCGATTAGAAATCAATGTTTTGGTGGCCCCTAATAAGCCATTGTAAGAAACCTTTGTATTCTTATCATAATCTGCATCCTCTAATGCTTGAGTGTATGACATCATCACAATTTCTTTTAGGTGCGCCCCCGTCATACCCTCGGTCAAATTAGATAACTTATCATAATCTATTTTACTTCTATCCTTGATACCCTCTAAATACTTCTTAAAAATAGTTTCCCTTAATTCTTTATCCGGTAGACCAAAATCTAATCTCAAATCAAACCTTCCCGGCCTATCCACTAAAGCCCTATCAAGATGTTTTGGAAAGTTTGTCGTAGCAATTGTAATAACACCATTATTTTTCTCAACACCTGCGAGACAATTTAAGAATTCACCAAGTAAGGGATGGTCGCCACTTTTTGTCCTATCAATCGCACCAAGAGTATCAATATCCTCAATAACCATTACAGTTGGAGACAAAGAGCGAGCCAAATCATATAAATTACCAATTTGTCCTCTATCCTGAATTGTATCAGAAGTAACATAGATAAATGTGCAATCATCCATCTGCGACATTAGTATATTACAACAAAGTGTTTTTCCGGTTCCGGGTGGTCCCGTTATCAAACAACCTCGGCTCGTTGGCAATCCCTTTTCCTCATATAATTCAAGATTAGACGAATACCTTATAATATTTCTATCTAACAAACTGCGTTGGTTTTCCGTTAATACAATTTCATTCCAACCAACTTTATCATATTTCAAAAATGATAAGTTAGCATCAAATTTAGCGTTTTTCAAAACGCCTTTTGTCTTAAAATATTCATCAAATCCATCCGTAAATTCGTTTTCGGATGAAATAGTCGGGTCACACATGACTTGAAACTCCATGCACAAACCATCAACAGGATTCATACTGACAACAAACTTAATACCATTTTTATCTTTAATAAAAAATGTTCCATTAATAGGAAGATTTTTTGAACCCTTTGGAAAATCAAATTGTTTATAAGATATTGATGTATAACGAAGTTTTCTATTACCGTATGCTCGGCTGTGTATAATTTCATAATTCATATCAATATAATCCATTAAGTCATGTAATTTGGCCGGAGTTTCAGTATCTTCCCACCATTCATATTCGCCATCAATATCGGCCATTGACTCTAAATCAAGGAAATCAATAATTTCACTTTCAAATAATGAAGTATTTTCTTCCGCATCTTTCACTACTTCTTTAATAAAACTCTTAATTTGGATTTTGTCAATAGGGATGGTGCATTCACCCATAGGCGTAGTCATAGTTATATTATGTATATCAGTCGGTGAACATTTCTCATCCATAATATGTTATTAGTTAATAGCCTATTTATAGGTTAAACTCTTGAGTGCGATTTACACCATCAACTGTTTCTAACAATTGTTCCCAATCCGTCGATAGCACATCAATTGGTTTATCTTTTACTAAAGGTAGTGGGTGCAACTCAAGAAATAATAACCCATTCCTCTTAAACTCACTATCCACTTCATCTCTTGTTTTATTTTGTGAAACGGATGTTTGACTACCTCTATTTGTGGTCTGCTCTTTACCGATATAATGAAAACCACCAATCAACGGAACAGGTTCAAAATACAAAGGATTATCGTGAGTGGAATCCATAAACATTCGCATCCAACATTCTGTATCTTCAATTATCGACAACTCTTGACTAAATCCTAAAAACGCATCTCTCCTAACGATAGTGTTTGACGGAACGGGGGGGTGTCCAAAGAAATGATAATAAGCATAGTGGGGGTATTTATCTAAGAACGGTGTGCTTTCATAATGAGCATATACACCATCCATTGTATAAACTTCATCTGTTTTTAATGATTGTAATATATATTTACAATCCATTACTGCTGACCACATTATTGTAGGATTGTGTTTTGGAGACTCAATATGATTAACCATTTCACGCAAATAATGTTCATACCAATAATCATCTCCATCTAAAAATGCAATATAATGATTTGTGCCGAAACCAATCGCTTGATTTCTCGCACCACCGACTTTAGGATAATCGGTAAACTCTTGTTCTATATAATCAAATCCATAAGAGTTTACTAATTCTTGATTTTCCTTTGTTGGTTTGCCATCACAAACAAAAACTGAATAGTTTTCATAACTTTGATTTTTAATGGAATCAAAACAAGTGATTAATAATTTTTCATTCACATTATAAATGGGAACAATAATATCAAACATAAATATCCATTATTTCCAAACCTATTTATAGGTGTGTATGATAAACTATATTTATGGCATGGGAAATACTACATGATGAGAACCAAGAGCAAGCGGCATTTTATTGTAATACGGTGGATGTTGCATTCGGACCCACATTTTCAACTTGTGATTATGACTTGGATGTAATTGCATTTTACAAATGGTGGGATTCAAGTGTGGGAAATGACCCACGCACTATGGAACATAGCGATATTAGAAGTAAAATAAGAGAATGGGAATGGCTACAAAAAAACCCCCAAATCACCTGTTGTTATACACAAGGAGAAAATAAAGTCGTGCTAAAGGGTAGATTTTATCTTGATTGGAGTAGTGTTGATTTACCCATATATAGTGAGGAACATGATTTCGATGAAGAAACCATCGGTATATTAGAGGAATTGGTTAGTGAAATCCATTACTCTATAATTCATGGTGATTATTCCCATGCTTCCGATGAGTTTCAATGGGCTATTACCGGATTATCTGCCGGATATAGAAGTCCTATTGTTGAAATACCTTGTGCAATTGAGGGGCTAATGAATAATAAATTACCTACTTCGGAACAAATTTCCGATGAAGCAGTTGATATTAATTTATCATTTTGATAACATTAGGCCATTGGTGCAACTGCACTTTGGCTTTGAATCAATGTTCTCTTATACCAATCAACATTTCCCGGATTGATTGAAATACCCATTTCTAAAAGTTTGTTTGCTATGAGGGCGTCCGGGCCATCATAGAGAGTATACTTACAAAATGCTAACAATGTTGAAGAAATTGTGCTATTGTAAAATGTCACAAGAGCGTCCCAAACCTGTCCCGGTAGGACATAAACATCCGGATAAAGACTGAATGATGGCTGAAAATGTATTGAGCGAGGGTAGGGAGATGCACTTCCCGGAATACCATCGTTTCCAACATTGTCAGGGTCAAGGAAGTAATCGGTTGTGTTGATTCTTACTTGAATAAATGCTCTTGGTCCGGAAACACCATTGATTGAACCTCCACCTCTCCATGCAACTCTTTCAAGTGCTGTGGTGAATCCTGAAGGAGTTACGGCTACATCTTCAACAACGACGAATTGTGTTGCAGTTGTTTCAGCAGGTTTGGAAATATTGTTTCCAATTCCGCCAATAAATATGCTTATTCGTCGTCCGGCATCAGCCGCAGTAACTACTGTCGTTCCGGCAGTATTTCCATTCCACTCATATATTTGACTTCTCATACTCATGTTTCATCATCTCCATTTCTGCTTATATCACCATTCTTTTTTTGACTATTTAAGGCATATCATGTAGCCTTACGGCCATATGTATCACCAATAGTAATCCAAATGGATTATTTGCTACGGTCAATTACCGAAAAATCACATAGGCATTGGTGCAACTGCACTTTGACTCTGAATCAAGGTGCGCTTATACCAATCTACATTTCCGGGGTTGATTGAGATACCCATTTCTAACAACTTGTTAGCGATGAGGGCATCCGGGCCATCATAGAGGGTATACTTACAAAATGCTTGCATGGTTGCAAACAATGTGCTGTTGTAAAAGGTTACAAGTGCATCCCAAACCTGTCCCGGTAGGACATAAACATCCGGATAAAGACTGAATGAAGGTTGCCAATTGATAGAGCGAGGGTATGGGGAAGCGGTTCCCGGAATACCATCGTTTCCAACATTGTCAGGGTCAAGGAAGTAATCGGTTGTGTTGATTCTTACTTGAATAAATGCTCTTGGTCCGGCTACACCGTTTGCTTGTGTATATCCACGGTATGTTCCATCATCAAGTGATGTGCAAAAAGCAGAAGGAGTTACGGCTACATCTTCAACAACGACGAATTGTGTTGCAGTTGTTTCAGCAGGTTTGGAAATATTGTTTCCATATCCACCGATAAAAATACTCCATCGGCTACCGGCTTGTGCGGCAGTTAGGGCAAGTCCTCCACCTGTGGTTCTTGCTCCATCCCACTCATATATCTGACTACGCATACTCATTTCAAACACCTCCGTTTGCTACTGCCGCTACACGACTTCGCTGTTGCTGTTCAATCAGAGTGCGCTTATACCAATCTACATTGTTTGGGTTAATTGTTACACCTAATTCTAAAAGTTTGTTAGCGATGAGGGCATCCGGGCCGTCATAGAGAGTATACTTACAAAATGCCGCAACGACTTCCGTATCTGCGGCGGTCATAGCGGTTCTTTGACTGTAAAGTATTTGGAAAACCTGTCCCGGTAATACATAGATGTCCGGATAAAGGTCAAAAGACTTTAGAAGGTTGTCTGTTCCATTAACAGTTGATGCTGTTCCTCTTGGGTAAGGGGAAGCAAGTCCCGGAACGCCCACCATATCGGTGACATCAGGGTTCTGAAAGTAATCGGTTGTGTTGATTCTGACTTGAACCGCACCGCCAAGAATAGGGGTGCAAGCGATGTCCTCAATTACGATAAATTGGGTCGCAGTTGTCTCCGCAGGTTTTGTGATATTGTTGCCAACTCCGCCAATAAATACATCATATTCTGTATTAATTGCTAATGTTACGGGTTGGTCATCTGTGGCTCGGCGTAGGGCTGAAGTGCTACCGCTTGGTGCAAGGTTCGCCCATTCATATACTTGACTTCTCATTGACATATTTCATCATCTCTTTTTTATCCCACTTGGGTTATTACTTGTTTCTTTTTTTGACTATATAAAGGATTGTGTATTTGCTCTGTATAATTTGTATTATAATTAATAAGGCTTACGCCATTAACTAATTAATCATTAGTGGATTGAAGGTTTAACTTCAAATGTCTGCTTCGACACCAATTGGGTCAAAGCCGGTTAAGACCGCAACACCAAGTAATAGTGTGATTGTTCCAAAGATTCTAAGCAAAGTAACATCTCCAACCATAGGGACTGAAAACAATACTCGGTTGATTATATCACCAAGCCAATTACCGCCAACGGCAGTTACAATTCCGACAACTACAAGAGAGCCGCCAATAGTATTTGCATTAAGCATCATACCACGAATATTCATCATTAATCACTCCATACAGTTTTTTAGGCAACAAACACCACAAACAGTCAATGCAACACCAAGAGTGTGTTGAACACTGAACCATCCGATAGAAGGCACATCAATCATTCCAAGAACGGGTTGAGTTTGAGTCAACATAAGGTGAAGTCCACCAACTGTCGAAGCAACTGCACAAATCATTTTTCCACGACCTGTTGCCATATAATTACACATTTTATTCATCATTTCATTCATCTCCATTTTTTATTTATTCCATTAATCTATTTGCGAGAACACAAGCACCAACTACGACACCGACGGTTCCGGCGACCATACCAACAGTAAGAGGCCCAAAGCCCATATCCATAATGCCGGTTGCTTTTCCAAAGTGAGTCAAACCAAGAATTAGCACCGAAGCACCAACAACTAATTGACCGTTTTCTGTTCCTGTCCAATTACAAACTTCTCTAAACATTTTAATCACCAATTTACTGTCCTAAGACTGACCCATGACCTTCTGCACCTGCTACGAATCGGCCAATGAAACCTGTTTGGTTGCTTTCAGCATACCATTGGGTCACACCATGACCGCTTTTACCCGCAGATGGCATTTCAAATGATGGGAGTATATATGTGGCGAAAACATCTTGATTTCCGCCGACTTCTCTTGTGGTAGGGAGTGGACCGGATTCCATCTGCACATCATACATTGTGGCGGAGGTTGCCGGAACATCAGCAAGTGAAGTAGGGCCAACTACATTAGCCATTGAATCATCACCTGTTTTAACTTTGTTTCCAAAAGCGTCTGTTGAAGCCGCAAAAGACTTCATTGAACCGAGTCGAGATGATGGACGAGAAGAGTTTGATGAATCAGCACCAAACCATTGTGTTACACCATGTCCAATAGGGGCTTCTTCACGAACCGTATTTAGTGGGTCGCCTTCTTGCCTTTCTGCTATCGAAACTTGTGGGGAAACACTTTCTGCGCCATAATCTTGAGTTGGCTGATATGATGTTCTGTCAACTTCAACAGAATCAATTGCTTGATAACTGCCTAATCCAACACCACCATATCCGGATTCTGCATCCTTAGTTAGAATAGTTTGTAGGCGAGGAAATAATCCCATTAGACCCATAACCTGTGCAATTGCTGTGCCGAATAGGATTGGCCCTGCTACAAGTGTTGCCATACCAAGTGCCTCTCCGGAATGCTTAACACCATGTCCGAATAGACCTGCACCTACGAAAGCAAGTGAACCTGTGCGAATGAGATTTCCCGCCGGAATATTTTGGAAAGGAACCCAAGTCATTAAACCACCTACGAGAGATGCTACAACAAGACCACCTGTTGCATAAACCATATTCATTCTTCCTTCATTTGAAGTAGCGATTGACCTTGCTCCACTATATACATCTTGTGGCAACTTAGTTATATCAGTAGCAGTATCGGTAATAGTATTTACAATATCCATCTTATTCACCTTTCTTATATTTTCCTTTTATTTCTTTCGCTATATAAAACCTCTTAGTCAAAAAGTTTGGAAATCATTACTCCTTATTGGCATTTGGGTCTTGCCCGGTGTTAATGTCTGTGGTCCGGTGTGTGTGCCGAATCTCTCTCCCAATTCATTTAGAACGGGCGTATATCCATTAATAGGGCGAGGTTTAATATATTCTGCATTTAACATTGTAGCCAAGTCAGATTGTTGAACATTGTCAATATCCGAATAAACAACTTGTCCACCAACATATTCACTAATTCCTGTATTATCAGTTTTACCAACAACTACTTGAACAAACTGTGATTTTTCCTTTGCAGACATTTTAGATTCTTCAATAGTGGTTAAAAAGCGATGTGTGGAGTTAGGGCCGGATTTTGAAAACAAAACTTGTGAGTCTTGATTTGACTTACCCATTAGATTAGACCAAAAAGATTTCAAACCATTCATAGAAGTTAATTTATTTAGTGTCCAAGTTTGTGAAGTAGTATCATAAGATATAGTATAATCTCCTACTGATTGTGTAAATGATGCAATATCATTTGTTTCAAGCGATTGTGTAGGTGGGCGAACAAATAGCGCAGAAGGTGAAACTTTAGCAATTGGTGTGCCAAGTAATTCGGTAGCCTCATTCTCGGATTGATAATGTGCGCTTAATTGATAATGTCCGTTGCCCAAATCACTTGCTACGCTGTGCATAGCACTTTCCATTGGAGAACGCTTCATTTGATTTTGAATCATTAAGTCAAGACCCATATTATTCACTTCTTCCTTCCACTATTTAATAATGATGATATATAAGGTAGTGAAATACCTAATGCGATTGCACCGGCAATCCACTTATAAGGGAGAGATTTTGTTTCAGCATCAAAGTAAAAATTATGTCCCCTCGTCATTTTACGCCCATAGACTTTTTGATAAGGAGTGTCCTTTTCATCCGTAATTTCCGAAACATGACCTACAATCTCACCCGTTTCGCCATAAATAGGTTCGGTTTCCGAATATCTGTATTGTGGGCCATCTTTATGTTGAACCGTCATAGTAGTTTCAGCATTAAATGATTCTGCATTCTTAGAACGGGAGCAACCACAATAACCATATTCATAACCACGATATGTAGTTTCTTTATTACAACTTTTACAAATTACTACAATATCATTATCCCCCCATTTTTCACAACTACAAGTATATTTATTTTTACCTCTCGGCCAACCCATTATTGTAGTTTCATAACCACAAGTTTTGCATAAAACAACGGGGTTAAATCCCGAATCTTCGGCGGAGAATGATTCTGCACCATATCTTTCATAATGTGAATCTAATTCGTGATGCCCCCATTTTTGAAGCCTTACATTATCACCATGACTTTTCAATTCATCATCGAGCCAATCATCAAAGGATTCCTTCTTGCCATGTGTTTTCATTTCTTGGTCTGCCCATTCCTTGAATGTTAAATCATCAGCATTAAATGATTGTTCAGCATAATAGCCACTTTTATCATAATCTGTATCATCGGGATTTTCTTGTTCATAACATATTTCACAATAAGCATAAGAAGGACCGGAAGAAGAAGTTTCATTACAACTTACACAAATACAATCATCACAATATCCTTCGGGTAGTGTAGGGTTTTTATCATAAGAGCCACAAGTTTGACACCATTTATCAAAGTTTTTAACATCGTGAGGGTCGCCTTCAACCCCCGATTGTTCAGCCATGCGAGTATATAATCCACTTAATTCAGTAAATACTCTTTGTAAATTTGATGCCGGAATATTCTTTTCTTCGGCTTTAACCTTAACAGTTAATTCATAAGTTTTTCTATTTAATCTATGGGATTCAAAACGCATATCGTATAAATCATTTGAGTTTAATGTAATAATAAGATGATTACCACCTGTATTATTTTTCATAATTTTCATCCGGAGGCTATTTCCATCCTTCATAAAATCCTTTGCACCTGTCATGGCTCTAAAACGATTACCACCTAATTGACGAAAAAGAACATTAGCATCCATCATTTCATCCTCCACAACAAGCCCATTCCAAGAACCGTTGCGGCGGCAATAGCAAAGGGTTTTCCATAATTATCAATAATACCTTTACTTTCAGCACTCATTTCTGCTCTCAATTCTTGAATCATTTCTGCTTTATAATCCGTAGCATTTGCTTCTGCTTTTCTCACAATATCAATAAGTGAATCTAAACCTTCTGCTTCAATTTCAATAACATAGGGTTGTAAATCGGAAACCTTTGCTCTTTCAACATTCTTCAATGCTTCCGTATGTTCTTCACCTGCAAAATTAGCACGACTCCATGTGGTTGCGGCAATAGCGGCATAATGTGGTTTGACTTCATATCCCGATGCCTTAAAATTAGCAACAACTCTCGCAAGTGCCAATTCACCCGCTTCACTTTCGGACTTAAAAAGCCATTCTTCATAATCGGCAAGACCCATTGATGAAACATCTCTATAATCTTCGGACTTCGCTTCAACAAAGGAATCAATGTTCATGGGTTCAAGACCTTCGCTATTTAATTCAGTCATACTTCCATAATTAGTTGTCGTGAGTGAATCAGGCATAACATCATTAACGGCTTCATCCATCGCATCAACATGAGTAGCCTCAACAGGAGTAGCATCAGGAGCATAATTTACTTCCTCACCCTCATTTTCAAAGATAGCCATAGTGATAATTTATATCACTTGCTATTTAATAACTGCGGATTAGAATAAACTGCGGCGAGAATATCGTTGAGTGAATGGTGCAGAAGGTATTTTATCATTAGCATAATCAAATGCAAGGATATTTTTATTTTCAATACGCATATCTGCAACAATTTTTTCCATCATTTCAAAGGTGTCTTTTTTCTTCCAACCTATTGTTCTCTTTGATAGCACAAAACGGTGTGCATCTAATAATGTAGGAAATCTATCAGGATTTGAAAGTGTTAATACAGCCGATGAAACAAGGGTGGAACGGTGAATACCTGCATGACAATGAATAATAAATGGTTTATTCGATTTAGCCAAACTTATTCCGTATTCAATTGCAGTTTTCCAATTCTTTATTTCTCCATCTTCCATGAAGTGAACAATTTCACCTACGGGAAGGTGGGCTTCGTGTTGTTGAAATGAAGTCTTATCTGTCAAGTTTATGGAGTAGTAATCGTGACAATCATATTTCTTTGCTACATGAAGTGAACAAATGTGTAAATTATCCACAATATGTGTCAATTCATTACTTTGATTATTGGAAAAATCAAACTCGGTTGTGAAGCCTTCGCCTGTTTCTTTATCATATGTTGGTTTGCTTATACTGTTAAACATAAATCTAAATCAAAAGGACACATTAATAAACCTATTGATTAATAGCGGCTCGTAACTTTTTCCAATATCCATTTTCAAATTCAGATTGTTTAATAAAATCACTACGCCAATTAGCACCAATATAATTTTCAGCATTGAAAGTTTCTAACCACTTAGGGGGAGTGTTGTCTCCTAAATTATATTCTTCACCTATTGACCTCAAATGGTGGGCATAATTTTTATCACTTTCGGACTCAAATGATTCATCCGTTTCAGCAACCTTTAATTCTTTGCCATATAGTTGTTGAAGTGATTTAACATAATTCTCTAAATTATCCATTGTATCTATTATATTGGTTACAATCGGTGTGGCCTTGTCATCCGTTCCGGATTCATAAATAAATGGGAATGAAAAAGATTCACCATTAACAAATGATGCAGAAAATGGAAGTGGGCGGCCCTTCATTAAAAGACCTGATACTGTATATTTACTACTTTCTTCTTTTATGTTTTTAACTACACGACCCATCATATCTTTGTCGCCAATTTTATAAAATAAACATAATGGTTGATAATTACCAATATCGTCTTGGGGAATATTTTTAGTTGTTACACATTCCATTCGCTTAAACATTTTAGTGTTTTCATCGTATTCTTTACCGATGTAGGATGAATCGGTAGCAATAAAAATCCATTCAACCATTATCAAACCCGCCTAATCATTTTTCGCACTCCGGAAGTATGCGAAACAACAACGGCTTCTGAATCGGATATTTGAGAAACTTGATTTTCCATTCCCCATTGAGCAAGTGTTTTTGTTTCTCCGCCGTCTGTATATGATGCGTTACTGCCGACTGAAAGTGGCCCTACTACATTTGATAATGTATCAGGTTGTGCCATCCTATCACCCATGCGATTTGCACCCGTTGAAGATTCATTGGGAGTATTAAATGTGGGGTTAATGCCCGCTACACCTAAATCATACATGGTTCCATATAATGAATCGGGAACATAAGCCTGTCCTGTTTGTCCTACCCAATCCGTAGGCATATATTGAACGGCGGCAGGGTCTAATCCCTTTGGACTAACTTCCTTAATTACTCTATAATCCATATCAACAGGTTCCTTACCCATTTGGAAATATGGTGATTGACCTACGCCTTGCGATTCCTTAACATCAGTTTCCTCATTACAACCACATGATTCGCCGGTAAAGAATGCTTTTATCTTTTGAATAAAACCACACCCACAATCTTCACTATTCATGGACAAAATAGCGGCAGGGGTCAAATACTTTGTATTCCTTTCCATAGCAACATCTGTATGTGCGCCAATTCCGGGTTCGTTATAATCAACATATCTATCTGTTGGTAATGCTTGGAAACGACTACCCATGAAAGAACCATCTAAACTCATTGGAATTACAGGAACAGCATATCCGGTGCTTTGGACAACCATTTCCTCATAATCACCCCTCAATAAATCTCCGGTGTTGGGATTTTCAACAAGTGTAGGCTCATTATCAGTTATCATTGATTCATCCTCTTTAGGTTCATCATCACCTTCTGCACTACCTACCCAACCTTGCTTATTAGCGAGTAATCCCCCACCGAGAATTAATGCGGCACTACCGATAAATAGTTTGCCCCACGAAATCCCACTTTCAGCACTAAAATTAGAATTAGTAGGTTCTGTTTCCGGTCCATCTTGACCTGTAATATCTTCGTTAAATGTTGGTGAAGGTGAACCGACTGTATTTTCAGCATGAAGTGGACTCATGTTAATAGCACTATTCTGTTGACCTACAATGTTTCCGTCACCTGCCGGAATCCAATCGGGATATTCAACAATAGGTTCTTCTGTATTTTTAACCAATGACTTAGCGGAAACTCCTTTCTTAGCCGCTTCGGTCATAATTTTCTTTCCGTATTTATTGACCCCTTGTTTATAAGCAACTGCCGCCCCAATTTCATCGGCCTTTTCATCGGACATTCCCTTTTCTTCGTATTGTTCAGCAACTTCATCTTCTAACTTATCAAAAGCGGATTCCGCATTTTTAGGCTCAGAATGGTCGCACCAATCATCGGCACAAACATACTCCATTCGACCAAAAGCATATTCTAATGTTGTCGGACTCCCACATTCTCTACAATGGGGATTGCGAGCGTATTCTTCTTTCAACCTTTTGTCCCTACTGCCGGGGAAAGTAATCCTTTCAGCAGAAAAGTTATCAAAAGCGGATTCTGCGCCTAATTTCGTGATAGCCTTGTAGGTAATATTATACCTACCATATGGTAGCCAAACAGTAAATCCATGCCATCCGATACGGTCTTTAGTCCCTTTGAAGGTATTTCTCCATTTATAGGAAGCATTAGCGAGAATCTGTTCAACATTGTTATTCCAATGTGTATATTGACGGGTGGTATCATCATCATTGATGATGATTGTTGCTTCGGGAAGGGTTTTAGCCACATCAAGCATCTTTTGTAAATCTGCCTTTGCCGCTTTACTACTTGTAAAAAGACCCTCATACGGATAAAATGGATTGCCACCTTCAAGAGAAGCAAGTGCGGCATTTCCTTGAAATTGAATATCCTTTAACCAATATTGCCGACCTTTTCCTTCGGCCATCATTGAATAACGAGGGTCATAATCATCATAAGGAGTTATTACACCATCATCTAAGGTATATGACCCAACTTCATTTAATTCATCGTCTTGAATTGAAACTTCCACTAATTCATTATCGTCTTTATCATCATCAACTTCAATTGCCCCAACCATATCATCAAACTTATTTCTGATTACGGCCATAGAATCGGTGACATCTTCAATTTCTGCATTGAATACTTCTGTTTCAACAAATGTAGTGAAATCTCCATTATTACTATTTTGGCTCATAATTTCAGCAATAGCCATAGATTTTGCATCATGTCCTTTTGCATCCCCACCAACAATTATACCATAAGCATAATCCACAAAGTCCTTATCATTTAAGTTTTGTTGAACGGCCTCAATAACCCATTCGGATTCAAATGATTCTGCTTCATAATCTTTCTTTCTCCCAAAAATTAGGTTTCCAAATGGTTTATTTACGAGTATAAAATCGTGACCGGGAAATCTATTTTGCATTTCTTTCAAGTCCTCATTTGTTGCGGGGTGATAATCCCGACCCATTCCCGAATACCTACCGTATTTTTTACCCTTATGGGTCATAGACATACCATTTAGACTGATGTTATATTCTTCTGATTCAGCACTAAAATTAGCGTTTGTAGGCTCAAGCATTGGGCCACCTTCCATTCTTTGCTGTTGTAATTCAGTTCCTATTTGGTCGAAAGGCACAAATGGCGAAGGAGTCATTTTTTGGAAATCATAACCTTCTTCTGCATTTTTACCTGCCCAAGCGAATCCACCATTATCCATAAATCCGGTGGTTGAAGGAGTAGGATTGTTAGGGGCATCGGGGTATGCACCATTCAATTCGGCATATTCTTCCGGAGTCATGTATTAGTTTTATTACTCTCGCTATTTAATAATGACGATAGAAGCCGGTAAAAGGTTCAAATCCATTTATGGTTTGATTATCAATTATCTCTTCTATTGATACAGGGTATTTGGTGTGCATCCTAAACGGGATTAAAAGGTTATCTAAGCGGTCTTTATACGCATCGGATTCTGCCCAAACATTTGAAGAAATTGGGAGAGGGGATGATGATGTTGTATAATCCTCAATTTGTTGTGGGGTCGCCTTAATATGTTTAGTCCATTCGGGGGCATTACGACTTTCTGTTTCAGCACTATATTGTTTATTTCTCCATTTTTTAGCAATAGATTTAACATTTTTCTCATGTCCAACATAAATTAATCCTGTTTTCTTTTCTTCTGTTGTCCAACCGTTAGGGTGCAATTTATCGGGCGACCATAATACTTCAACCGATATTGGATATACCTTTACTACATATCCGGTGGTTAATCCACCACCATCTAACTCGGAACGGGAAACATTTACAATATCACCAACCATCCATTCGCTCGGATTCCTTTGAACCCCCACTTGGGAGAGAGAACCCTGTCTTTCTTGCGGGGCTGAAATAGATGAAACCGAAGTTATTGTTTTGGATATAATTGCCACTGTGTTATTAAAAAACTCTTCCTGTCTATCATAACTAATATTTTCCCAAACTCTATCAGCCCCGTATTCACCTGTATTCAAATCCTCAACTTCAATTTCCATTCCAAGATTGCGATTCCCTAATCCCATATATCCGGATGAGGTCTGTTCTCCAATACCTTTCGCATAACCGGAAAATGCTTCGGGAAAAACCCCTTGTTTAACAATATATGTTGTATCATCGCCGGTTACTATTTGTTCCTTCAATATTACCCAATTAGAAGGAATGCGCCTATTTTTCGCCAAATCAATTCCCGCAAATTGTCTAAGCGATTTTTGAACATCTGTAAAATCACTCATTTGAAAACCCCACTTAACAAAGACCGATTTATAGCAACTTGTTCTTGTTGTTCCTCAATCTCCCTTTGAAATTGAGCATCTATAAGAGGCAGATTAGTTTCACTCAAAATAATATCATCTCCCCACCATGAACCTTGACTTTGACCAAATGCTGACTCTGCATTTTTAATATCTATATCTGTATCAAAACCTGCAAAAATCAAATCCTCTAATCGTTCAGTAGTTTGCATACCATCTTCCCACAAAATAATCGCTTTATCAAGTATGGTTCTTTGGAGAATGCCTATACCAATTGGACTCGATGGACTATTACGAGCAATCGAAACAACCCTATCACCGGGTCGCCAATCGTGAACAGGCATAGATACCATAATATGAAATTATATTCGCTGTTATTTAAGAATAGGTATTAATCAATTATTTTGACTTCAAGACCCCTCGTAGATAATAACCGGAGAAAATCAATAAGCCACCTATTAAGAGAGAGTATGAGTTGGATTCAAGAAATGATTGAGTTTTGGAGATAAAACCTTCGCTTCTAAATTGGACACCGCCGGTTGTTAAGTCTTGCTGAATCGGGGCTTCAAAAGGATTATTTGACGACTCAATTTGTGCGGCTTCTTGAGCCGACCTATCGGTGGGAAACGCATCCATACCGGGATATGCAGACATATTAATTCCCAATTCAGCCGGTGATAAATCCATCATTGGTGATTTTCCCTTGAATGCGCCCGCTTCCATGAATGTTCCATCTCCCATACCCATTAATCCTGTATCACTATGCTGTGTATCAGCATTCCAATGAACATTTTGGTTATCATCTTTGATAACAAATGAGTTTTTCATTCTTTCCGTCATTTATTTCACCATAGTTTTAATGAAGGCGCACTCCCCATATTAGGGATTGATTGTGGTGAAGGATATACACTTTCTGCACCATAGACATCTTCTGCCCCTTCAACTTCAATAGGATTAATCTGATTTACTGAATATTCGGATTTCATAGTCTTACGAGAACCCTTACAAGTCCGGCATCCACGCTTATTTTCTGCGGCTTGACCTAATGTTTTCTTTGCACCACTCCATACTTCACGCAATAAATTACCGCCGGTTATAAGTGAATATCCAAGTAATGCTACTGCGGCTCCTACTGCTACGGGGGGTAGTGTTTTCATTTGTTTCATATTCTCACCTGTTTCTTAATTTAATTTAATCCTTTCTTGATATTTAATGATTCCTGTTGCTTTTTTACCCTATCCGGCTTATAAACGAAATGATTTGGGATTGTTTGAATATTAAATGAGGGGGAAAATGTTTCCTTTGATAATTCTTTGTTTTCCATATTCATCCCTCAAAGTTTTTTTGATAAGTAATTTATTCCGGTTATTGCGGCGACAACTCCACCAATACCAATGAGCCACTTAGGGACTCCTATCTCTTCAAATGGTTCTGTAAATGTATCTATGCCTTTTGTTGCTTCAAAAGATTCTGCATCATTTCTTTTCGCTATCCTAATATCTGCTTCAATATCATGGCAAGGCCAACATAGGAAAGTCCCTTGAACACGATAGCCGCCACAAGTTTTGTGATTATGACAATAAGAGTTTTCAGCCTCATACCTTTCATTAGTGATTCCACAGTTCAAGCATCTGTTGTAATTTTCGCCATCTCTTGCGACCTCCCAAAAGTGTTCGCAATCTTCAGCACCATAAGTCTTGCAGGGGTCTTGACCGCAACCACAATTCTTTTTACTTTCGGCATCCAATCGTGCAGTTTTAGGTATTGATGATAAAAGTGGTTTTCCATAACTCTTTCCCATTTTTGATAACATTAATGCAAATGCTTGTGGGGTTCTTTTATTAATTTTATCGCTCTCACCATCAAAATAACCAATTGTGTAAATTGTATAGGAGTCATCATCATCGGACAACATATGTGAGTTTTCAATGTCATTAAACTTAGCAATCATTGAAACAAATGATTCGGGGCTTTTTCTCCCTTTGCCTTGTTCTCCCTCATTATAACCAAGACTATAAATTACATATCCCTTTTCGCCGGAGAATGATTCTGCTTTTTGTTTTAATATGCGCTTAAAATCCACTAAACCCTGTTTAGATTTTATTGGATTATAACCATCATCTTTTCGGGAATCGGAATGACCTTCATTGTATGCGTAGGAATATGCGTGAGGTTCAGCAGAAAATCCTTTGTTATTAAATGATTCATCCGTGAACATATTAATCCTTTCTCCCACTTGCTATTTAAGAATGCTTTTTCCTACAAACCGAATTAAAAGCATCAATATTTTCCGCATCGTAGTTATCTCCCTTGAAAGCACCTACGCCAAGACCCAAGACTACAACGGTTAAAAACGGTATTCCTAATTGCCAAGTATCTAAATCAAGGTTTAGAAATCTATCTGCGCCAAATAACAAACCACTACTAATAGCCCCCGTTACTGTGGCTTTTGCTAAAGTCTTGTTTCTAAAAATTGAATGTTGTTCCGCAAGATAAGCGGCTACGCCTCTCTTACAAGCGGCATCAATTTCATAACCCATATTTATTATTTATAAACACCGTTATTTAAGACCTTCCCTTTTCTTCCAAAAAGGGTAATTCACAAAAGGTGGCCTTCTGCACCGAAAGTGCGACCTGCATTTACACCAATTTGTCGGTGTCTATTAGGGGCAAGTCCTCTAAAGTCACCCATATTTACAGGTGGTGCAACATATTCTGCTTCCATCCTAACACCATTTGATGCAGGGATTAGACGAGTAATATCCATCTTTTGAGGAAGGTTTGCTTTAGGCAAAATCGGAGTTTGGCGTAGTGAAACAGTATTAATGCTTGGTTGAACATTGACTGATGGTGCATTAAACAAACTTCGTGGGTTTGTAGGGATAGACATAGCCGCACGATTTACTTCAAATTGGGGGGAATGGCTACCAAGATTTTCAGTAGGTCCATGAACGCTAATTTTAGGAATCAAATCTTCTGCTCTAAAACGATTAATACCATTTAGATTCAATTGCGGGTCATTTACAATAGTTGGTGAAGGGCGAATGTTATTAGCAACAATACCTTGTCCCATAGCGTTAAATGCAGGGAGTGTATCTCTTGTTAATTTCTTTGTCGGGAATGAAGGCATTTTAGGTTGCGGAGGCAAATCCGGTAAGACAGTATTATTTCCAATTGTTCGTGCCATATATTCACCTTATCTGTTCCGCTATTTAATATATCACTTCATTTTGTTATATACTTTTGCGCCACCAACTACTGCACCTGCGCCAACAAGCCATCCCCACCAAGGAATATTTTTAACCCTTTCCATAAGTCCTTCAACGGATAATTCATCTGCATTAAACTCAACCTGTGGTGGCTGACCCATAATTTCAGTTGAATCTGTTGGTAGGCTTTGTGCATCAGTAGGTCCGGTTAATCCGGCTACAATATCTGTTCCATGAGGGTCACTCATTAAGTTGGCAAGATTAACATTATCTGTAATGTTTCCAAAAGAGTTTCCGGTTTGTGTGTGCAAATCTCTTGAAATCGGTCCATCATCATCCATGCGTTTCACCTAATCAGTTATTATTTCTTTCGCTATATAAAGAGTCGCCTGTATGCTCAATACTCCAATGTGATGTTAATACAAAGGATTTTGTTGCGTGAACAAAGTAGTATTTGTTGGCCTTTACAATTATTCCGGGAAATCTATTTGTCTTAGATTCAGGGAAATCATTAAAAAATGACACATATTTAGGGTTACTAAAATTAAGCAAATTTGTAAGTTGTTTGTTGGGCGACCTTGAATCCTCTTTTTTATCAAACGAGGCAAATGTATTGGTTATGCTATCGTAACCATATAAATCTAAAGAAGGATTATTACACAATTTATTATAATAATTATATAATTTTTTTGGCTGTTGAGAATTATAATCGGTTAGGGCAACACATTCCCTAATACATAAATTATCAATATCGAGCAAAATTTTCATTTTTATGTCGCATTCAAACAATGTTTGTGACTTATTGTAAGGTTTCATAACTAATTTCCCATTAAACCTTTTATTGTTGTTTAATTTTGTTGACGGTGACATATACCAAAATGCAAACTGCGAATATAACAATTGCCTAATAAATAATTTGTGTGGAGGCAATTCGTTATTCAAAAATATATGTTTAATTTTAGGAAACTCAATTATTGCATATTTTTGATTAAATTGTTCAGGAGAGATAACAATATCTGTTGGCTCAATACCTAAATCCTTCAACCAATCATGAAACTCATTGTGGGTGTCCACAATAACAACATTACCCGAATCACAATCCACAATGAATTATTGTAGTATAAACTATTTATATCAATCGCTTAATCCACGAATTACTACGAACATACCGGAGGCCACAACCGCAATCATCCCTATACCTACAAATGGACTATTAAACTTTGGCTTTTTGATTTTATCAACTGTTGCACCAAATTTATCTAAATCAATAACACTATAATTATCTTCTGCATCATAATATTTAGCAAAATCATTATTTACATCTTCCTTGTTTAATCCCAATGGTGTAAACTCTTTATCAGGTTTAGATTCTGCTTCCAAATTAAAGGGCGTGTTTTCAAAGGAAGAAACCATTGGTGAAACGGGATTTTTGGATTTATTAGCAAAGGTCGCAGGTATCATCTCAATGTTTTTCCCGGTGTGGTTTACCTGTCTATCACCACGGATTTTTGATGGCCTATAAAACCCTTCATTTCTAAAATATGATGGAGAATAACAAATAACTTCCCCTTGGGTGGCAGATGCAATATCCGACAATACCCTTTTAACTTGTTCTCTATCTGCACCGAATCCCATTTGGTCCTCAACTGCCTTCAAATCACGATGATTAATAAGGTTGTGGATAATGTATACAGAACATTGAGATAAGGCATCCTTGGAAACTGATGCAGGTCTTTGAGAAATCAAACAAACACCATAACCATATTGACGACCAAGTTTGCACAATCGGATAACTCCTTGTGCAGACATAGGTTTAGCCTGTTGTGGAACAAAGTCTTGACATTCTTCAAAAACAGTCATAATTCCCTTCCCTAATTTAGCAGAAAGCATTTCTTCACAATATTCCCCAACTAAACTTTGCTGTTTATCAAGCGATAAATCGGAAATATCAATTATAAATGAAGTGGGTTCGTTTTTTAGCCTCTCAACTAATCCTTTCACATTAACTGTTTCACCTTGTTTGGGTTCAAGACCCTCGACATTTGGCAATTCTTGAAGCCCCCCATGTGCGCCCATTATGTCAAAACAAACGAATTGTAAGCCTACTCGACTAACTTCTTCCATGAGTAATCCGGCAGTAAATGATTTTCCACTACCTGAAATACCACCAAGAAAAATCTTCTCACGCACGAAATCAAGTGGAAACTTCAAATCCGCAGGTTGCCCTTTAGAAACATCGGCTAAAATGATTTCTTTACTATTCATAAGATTATTTTATATGTTTTGTTATTTAAGGCTTCATTTAATCAACCCTCGGACATTCGGCTATTTCACTATCTCCGGAATTAACTCTCGCCATATCCACTAATGTTCCCGCAAACTCTGTAAAGTTGCCATCCTCACCCACTACCACATCAAAAGCCATTACACAACCATTCATTGAACGCTTGTAATGTGTTTTTAATGATTCTTGAAATGATAATACTGATGCTTTCGACTTCTCTTTAGTAAAAGGTGAGCCGAGAACAACATAAAATAGTGGCCCCATTCGCCTAATCTGTTCATCATTATATTGAAAAGCACTATCAAATATTTGTGAATCAACAACAGATACAGATGAGAATGAACCATCTGTTATTAATACAGTTACGCATTGGTCAAACTCATAACCTTCTAAAGTAGTGCCTACAAGATTTAATGCTTTATTAATTTTTGTTCCACCACCTACCTTGAATGGTCTTGTGTCATCATTAGGAGAATAACTGCCAAGTATATACTCTAACGCACCGGAATAATCTTGTGATGGCCCTGCCCAAACTACTTTTGCATCCCTACTAAATGAATAAATAGCAAAACTATCCCCTGATAATGCGGCTTGTGAAATCATCATAGCACAACAAACAATCGCAATATCTTCACCACTCATACCAAATCCGGAAGGTGCATACCCATAACAAGTCCCACCATTATTTTCCGGACCCCCCATTGAACCGGAAACATCCACAACAATGTTGAGGTGTGTAGCCAACCCTTCCTTTCCGGTAACTGTTGGTCGCATAGTCCTTTGAGTAGTCAAACCTATAATTGGGTCAGGAACGGCAGATGTGGGCATGAGTGCGCCCATAGGGTCAATCAAAACATCCCATCCTTTAGTCCCGCTTGGCTCTTGAGGGTATCTTTTTGCAGGTGGGCTTCGTAATAGTAATGGTGCAAGTTTTTCATATATTGCTTTATGCGGTGAAGGTGGTGCTAATCTTTCCATCCCTTGATTTATTAATTCTTCCTCTTCATAAAAAATAAATGGATTTTCAGCAACTTTCTCACCTACATTAAATTCGCCCATCTTAATCAATCCTTATTCTTCTTGATGGATTTTCCAACATTTTCTTCCCATTGTGGTCGCCCGAAGCAATAATGCCCCACGCAATAGGCATAGGTTGACCCCTATTATTTTCAAGAGGATAGTTATTTTCATATTTCAATTCTGCATCAATTACGGCTTGAGGGAAATTACCTAAAACACTACCATCGGGTGCTAATTGGCCGGTGGAAATACGGTAATTCATTATTCCATTGGCCTTTACTGCACCTTTACAAGTCAAACATTCCATAATCGAAGTCCTCTTACCAATATCATCATTGATAATTTCACCTACTTGCTGTGTTGTATGGTATGGAATGGGTGAGGCTACGAAAACAGATACATTTTGACTTACTCTTAACCAATCCATCACAATATGTGTTTCCGGATTAGGCCCTAAATACTTATTGTGTGTTGAAGTAGGGTCTGCATAAGTGGGAACATGATTCCATCGTGGATAACTCCGAGGGGTTGTTAATGTTGCACCTTCCTTACTACGATAGGATTTACAATCAGGTGAATAGTCTATCCACTTTCCACTTAATGAATCTAATTTTGCACTCCTTGACCGCCCTTCTGCTATCAAGTAGGTAAATCCATTTGAAGTTTGTGCATCTGCCGGTCCTAATCCAAATTTCTCTTTCATGGCTCCGCTTAATTCCTTTTGTGCGTTTTGTAATTTTTCATTAGCATTATTTAATATGTCCTCAACCATTACACCCATCCCCACATCATTTGGACAAGGGCTGAACCCAATAGATGTTTGTTGTATTGTGGGTTCTTCCGGAATTGGCCTTAGTGTATTCATTTGAGGTAAAGGTAACAATAATTTGTATTCATCATTGACACTTGATTCCAAATATAGATTATAAACAGGTTGTCCTCTGTATGTCAAGCCTGACATTGATTCACTACTTAATGGTTGTGGATTCATCAATTTCATAACTCTCGGAGTGTAATATAAACCCGGTATTTCTAAAACAGTCGGCGAATCCTCTGCACCACAATAAGGACAAGACGGGAGGGGGTCGCCTCGATTATCTTTTAATAAGTAAGGAGTTTGTGGATGGTAATATACTCCCTTGTCCATTTTTCCGAGTTTACAGCGTTTTATCAGTTGTTTAGAAAACGCATAATTCAATTCAGATAATGGATATTCACTTTCTATCACTTCATCTTGTGCAGAATATGTAAATATAACAGAAGGTGTGTATCTTTTAATCTGTTGAAATGTAGTAACTATTTCCCCATTATTAGGGCGATTATCATGTTTTATTTCGTAACCACTTAATTTCCCTTCCATTATTTTTCTGCCTACACGGATTTGTCTATTCCTCTGTATTGCACCCATCGCCTCATCAAATTTACTCGGTATATTATTTCTCATTGTATATTCCCTTACGAAATGCGACGAATATGACTCTTCACCACAACCTGCCCTAACCAAAGCATTTGGATTAGACGGGTCTTTTTCAGTATTTCCACAATTGGGACAAGAATTTATACTATGTGTATCATCCCTTACAGTTGTGTGGCATTTTTGACAAGTAGTTACATTATTACACCTATACCTTAACACAAAACAATATCTATCTTTTTCCCCCATCATTTTCCCTTTCCAAAGCCCCGGTTCAACCGTATCATTCCAATGGTCAGGATTGTTGTAGTGTCCACCATCAACTACATCCCAATGCCAAATAAAATCACGCCGCCTACAATGAGGACATACATGAATTCCGGAAGAACCGGATTCTGAAATAGGTATTTGTTGATAACCTGTAACAAACTTCCTCATTTTATTAACGATATTAATAATATTCCCTTTATAAAATAAAACTTGTCTTTGTTTATCTTCCTTTTCAATCTTATTAGGATTATGTTCTTCGGGAATAAACATCAAATCAAATATATTGTCCACAATTTCCCTGCCCTTAGCAGAATTAAATGGATTCTTCTTATATCCCATTATGATGACCTCATTACATTATCCATTTCATCGGCAATATCTTTCAAAAACTGTTTTCCGGCATTACGGCCTCGTTTATTACCATATGGAAAATATGTGGAATAAACTGCCGCCCACTCAAATGCAAACATCTGTATCACCAAATATGTCCAAGAACCTTGCTGTTTAAGTATTTGTTCTCTCTTTTCTTTTGATTTGTAATTCCACCACCTATCCCAAATAGTAGGGGCAGGTTCTCCACAATCAGGACAAAGACCTACACACTTATTAGCGGGAATCCACTCCCCGTTTATCTTATAATCTTTTATCGGTTCCCACTCTTTACTATCTTCCCTATTATCATAGGTCCGGTGGCCCTCAACAACATATGTTCGTCCTTTCACAAGACTACCCACTGACTTCAAAACCATTACTTTACGATAATTATCCCCTAAGTTTGCCGCAACTGAATATCCTATCGGGGGGTAGTATTGTTCACCCCTACCATGACCTTGCTTTGTTTGCCAAAAAGGAGTGTCAAGACCTGCTACATATGGATTTTTAGGGTCTGCATTATCATATTGACCCACTAACCCACCGGCAGGGCAATAGCGGTTATCTTTTAATTTACCTTCTTCTAATAATTTCCCATGCCCTTCAATATTATCACAATGTCTTAAAAAGGATGATGCTTGCCAACCTGCCAACATCTGCGGTTGAATAAATGGGATTTGTGCATCCACTTGAATGCCGGTCCCTGTTATGACAGTCCAATTAACAATAATATCAGAAATCGCATTAAACCACCTCCCCTTTTGAAAATGTTCAACAGGCAATTCTCTCGCACCGGATTTCCAATATTTTGCTTCTTTTCCGGGATGTGCCACAATATGTCCAAATTCATGCCCTACAACAAAGAATGCCGCAGAATCTTTGAATTTATCAGGAACATTATGATGATTGGGTAAAATGGTAAGATACATATGGTCTATTCCTACTTCAATTTGAGTCATATCTGTATGTCCACCATGAAAATCGGTTCCAAGTTTGAGAGGGATTAATGGTTCACCATATAATACCCTTAATTGCTTAAATGCCATCACCATATTAGGTGGTGCATTAGATTCACCCAATTCTTGTAAAACCATATTTATTAATTATTGGTGCGTCTATATAAATATGTGCCTTAACCTTGGTTTTCATTAATAGCATTTTTTAGTTGCCTACTGAAAAATTGTATATCATCTCTTGTTAAGTTTCCACTATCTTCAAATTGCTCCTTACTCCATAGTGCAGGTGTAGAATATCTCTCCGGATTATAGGATTCTGCATCATTAAAATCAAGTATAGCCCACTCAACCGGCACATCATCAGTATCAAATGATATTGGTTTCATAGTTGCCGAAGTAATACCTGCAAATAATCCAAATGTAGCATTTGTTCCGGCAGTTTGTGAACCCTGTATAACTCTCAATCGTAGCCATAGCCTCAAATCATCATCGCCCTGTATGGACTCATTGATATTTCCTTCAAATGCGTGTTTTAATTTGAAACAAGCCATGTAACCATCGGCAAGATTAATCCCGGATTCATCGGACAACCATCTGAACATTAAATCTTTTGCATTCATAGCATATTGCTCAAGTGAAATATTATCAATAGGGCCAAAATGACTTGTTGCACCATGCGGAGGTAAATCACCAAGAAGGACTCCACTACCGAATACATACGGTTGGAATACATTAATTATTTTACTCATAGCATTAAAGAACGGTGCATCTTGAATACCGCCGTTTCCACCTTTTTGTCCTGTAACTTCAAATGTTCCATATTGTGAAAACTCTTGATTAGATTCTAAATCAACCCCGGAAATATCAAGTAAATCACCACCACCTTCTCCTAAGTTAGCAATACCAATATTAATATTTGAACCGTTGGATATTAAACGGCCCCACACACCAAGCGCATCACCGTAGGTTCGCCACTTAAATTGAGTTGGACTTGGCCCACCCCTCGGTTTAGTTGAATACACTTGAGCAACAGCGAGAGATGAAGAAGGTATCTCGGCTGATGCAATTTTCATTGGTTTTCCGGTTATTGCAGTAATTTTTGATTCACACAACTCTAACAATCTTGCCATGTCATCAGAAAACAAATACGGGTCTTTAGCAATTTTACCCCTTACGCCATAATAGTCAAACGCAGAATGATTAGCAACCATAGCCGCAATCTTATTTTTTGAATCAATTGAACCTTTCGCTTCTAATGCAGATGGCCGAGTTATTGCCTCAAGATAATAATTATATCTTTGTTTATATGACATACCATCCCGAATTTGTGAATTACTACGCTTTTCATTATCAACTATCATTGTCCCAATATGCCAATGCACCGGGGTAATGTCGCCACCTTGTCGCACTCTATCTTTTAGTGGCAATAAAATATTATCCTCATATTCCCAAAATGTTGTTGAGGAATCTATTTGCGTAAGACAAGTATTCAAGAAAGCATCCCATATATCAAACATTGAAGGTGTATCGGCTGTAACTGCCCCAAGTAATGAATCAGTATCACGCAACAAATAACCATGAACAATTAATTGACGAATAAATGCTTGTTCATTAGTTAATTTCATACCTTCCCTTTCGATACCAATATCTCTTCCTTTCGGGTCTTCACCCTCTCTTGCAGGTCCGAGCCTATGTCCTACACAATATGGAAGTGCATCAACTACTTCTTGACGAGTTACAAACTCTTTGCCACGAAGGAAGGCTAATGCTCTTGTCATTTTAATCAATGAATTAGTAAAACGGAAACCAAGCATACGCTTAATAAGGATTGGTGCTTGAGATTTAGTATTAGTTTGTCCTGTTCCAAACTTCTCTAAATCCTCTTTGTGTTGGGACTCATATTGCATATTTGTTGTCGTAGAAATATCGACAAGCGGGGAGGCATAAACATCGTCATCGTATGAATAGACATGTGGCATCCCATAAATCTCCTGTTGCTTTTCTTTCACCATAAATCGTTGTGTGAACAAAACAGATAATAATGAAATATCAAGTAATGCCCCACTATCCTCTTCATCTGCACCTGCTGATGTAAATGGAATACTGCTTACTGTTTTCCACATCTTAGTAATATCTGCAAACCTCATTGGAGATATATAATCCCTTGAATCCGATGATTTTAACATATGTGATATAATTTGTAATTGTGGGTCTGTTCCTTTGGCATTATTACCATATCTTTCACTCAATGCGGCGAATCTTGAACCAAGAGAAAGTGTTCCAAAATATAATTCCATATCAATTCTGTCCACGAAAGCCAAATCATTTCCTTTTTGGTGAGGATTTGTGTCCATCCAAGCAATAAATGAGGGGGAATTAAA
>PDMW01011108.1_pt1 | contig 27782 bp, 32 predicted proteins | sample 1515511 | NCBI WGS metagenome assembly PDMW01 (sample SAMN07343023, study PRJNA328102) | Marine metagenome, whole genome shotgun sequencing project. | biome: marine; feature: bay; material: water; isolation source: viruses from water sample < 0.22 micron filtered, nuclease treated, low... ... | reverse complement strand
TCCATGTCGCGCAGCATGGCGCGAAGTTTATCCAGGCTATTCATTTGCTGACACCGCAACCGGAAAAGTTTCTCCGATCTCCATCATGCAATCAATAGCAGCAACCTTTGCGTCTGCGATTGTTTCAAAGCTTTTTTTGCAAAGGCTTTCGTGAACGCGGCCAACAAAGATAAACCGCCCGGATGGTGCTTTGATGATTGTAGAAGTTTTAAACATTAGTATTCTCCCATTGCTGCAACTTTAAAACCTTGAGGCGCTTGGATGTCGATGAAGCATTCGCTGAACTCTTGCGCCTCTTTAAGTTCAGCTGCTTTGGCAAGTGCAGCTTCGTAGCTGTCGAAGATCTCGACAACCCGAACACCACTCTCACAGATCTTTTTAACTATAAATTCCATTGTGTTTTTTCTCAAACTAACTCAGCAAAAATGTCGATAACTTCGGGCGCATCAGGCTTCCGATCATAACCCCAAGGCGCATCATCATAGCCGGGCAACCGCCGTATCATGTGGCTGATAAAGCTATCAACGTGCCACTGTCCGATGAAATCGCTGTTGTAATCTGCATTCCGAAACTGCTCGGCTTCGCAAGCCTGGTAAGCGAAGCACTGCGCCATCTTAATGAAGTCAACAGGCTTTAAGTCAGGGTCAGGCCGACAAGCTTCCTTCGCACATTGCGCCCGATAAGCAATCAAAGTTTGGCCACCAAGCATAAAGTCATCACCAGGATACCGCTCTTGGATACTGATCCAATTAGCATTGGCCAGAGCTACCGCCATTTGCTTTGGGCTAAGACGCTCGCCAATGATGGTAACACCGGCATGGCTCATTGCATTAGCAAGAACGCCGATGTGGTCAGGATTACATAAATAAGCACTCATTGATTAATCTCCTTGATTATCGAACAAAGGTAAACCGAAGGTCTGTGCCTCGGCGATGTCGAAGGCTTTTGCAACCTCCGCTGCAAGGATCCGCATCACAGGCTGGCTGATCCGCTTCCGCTTGCCCCAGTGATCGGCAATGTCTTTGATGCCGCCCTGGTCTAAAACTTGATTGCCCCGGATCAACTGAACGTGCCGGGTAGTAGTAACCATGTAAACATGATTGGGGTTGGCAACGTCTTTGATGAACCGCTGCATGGTCATGCCCTCGGTGTGGCTCTGGGGCAGAACCTCGTACTGAATGCCGATCGCATCCATAACCTTTTCCCGTTCCCAGTAGTGAGTACCACCAGACCACCGCCGCTTGCGCTTAACCCGATCGCAATGCTTCCGAAACAGATTGAAGCACTCTTCCAAGCTCTTGCCCGCAGCAACCGCAACGGCTTGAACGCCGCAGTGGCCACCCCGAAACGCGTCTTTAGGCAATGCAAATTCCATCAATCTTCCTCCTGTAAAAAACAAATCACAACTTGTAATATAGGGATATCGCTATTAGCGTCAAGAGATATCTGTAAAAAAATGTGCATAAAAAGGAAAAAAGATGCCCAAAAAACGCCAAGTACATGAAAACCTTGTGAAATTTCATTGCCGTTTACCGGCTGAAACTAAGCAGCGCTTGCAAGATTATGCTGATAGCCGGGATGAAACAGCGGCCAGGGTCTTGGCCGATCTTATAAATCTGCACATTCCTGACATCAATTCTAAGATTATTTTACAAGTGCTCGAGCATGAATCTGATAACCAGGTAGACCTGGAAGAATGGCTAAGAAACCATGAGTAAAAACCAAACACCACGACAAGCCCGGAAAGCCTTTCAAAAAGCTTATGCAAATGAAAGAAAGAAAAACCGCGTGGTTCATGTGCGTATTGAGCATGATGATTGGTGCGGAGTTTTCTCTGGATCTGAATGCCACTGCAATCCAATCAGGTGCATTTTGGATCGAAACGGAAACGTAAAAGTTAAATTTTATAACTGCGGATTTTATGATCCTGTTGGTTTTGCAAGTGAATTTGAAGGTGAGTTAAAAAATGAGTAAGATCTCAGTCTATCTTCACGGCCAGCCGATCGGCAAAGGACGCCCCAGGTTCACCAGGACAGGACATACCTACACCCCGGAAAAAACCAGGCGCTACGAACACAAGCTAGCAGCTGAAGCATCCAACTGGATGATGCTCCGATCTATGGATCCAATCACCCAACCTTGCCGGGTTGCTATCCTGGCACAGTTCCAGATACCTAAATCATGGTCTAAGAAGCGCAGAGAGGCTGCTACAGCAGGGGAAGTCTATCCTGGGCTACCTGATATCGATAACGTGGCAAAGATCGCTCTGGACGCCTTAAATGGCGTTTGCTTTGAAGATGACAAACAGGTGTATGAGCTCAAGGTTTCCAAGCGGTATGGCGAACCCATGATTTTAATAGAAGTGGATTGGGATTAATGCGGCCACCCACCATCCGAAGCAAAGACCTGAGAAAGTTCAGCATCATTCCCTTTAAGGCAGTGATGGATAAAGAGCTACACGGAACCAGCGCGTTCACAGTCCTGGCGCTGCTCTGCTCTTACTGCGATGAAATAGGCAGAACATTCGTCAGCAATGCCAGGCTCGCCAAAGATCTCGGCGTATCAAGACCAGCCATCAACAGACAACTGAAACGCCTCAAGGACATGGGATACATCACCTACGGTAGACCTCAGTACAAAGGACAAACCACACGCACCTGGAAAGTAATCTACGATGACATCACAGATGAAGATGAGGCAAGAGCAAACCTAAACGCAGCTGAACAAATCTCACTCGCAGAACGGGAAAGAGAACTAGAACTTACAACCTCAAAGACTGAAAATAACACTGACCAGGATCAGAAAGGTGTAACACCTGGAGGTTACACATCTAAGGACGAACATGTAACACCTGGAGGTTACACCACATGTAACGCCCAGAGGTTACACATACCAGACCATATAACAGATAGTAATAGTAATATAATAGAAGAAGCTAGAAAGAATTGTGTAATGTTTTTGAGAGTTGCTGAAGCTTACGGAACTCCGAGAGTTCTCAATGATCGAGACATTGATACGATGAAGAAATGGATACAAGACGGTCTGAGGCAGGAGGACTGGGGCCAGATACTGAAGCAACACGCAGAGTATTGCCGCTCGAAGCACCGCGATATGGCCAGGGGCATCGGCTACTTTCAGATCCCGGTAAGCAAAAGCTTGGGCAAATCAGCCAATAAACGGGTGGACAATACAATCATAGGTGTAGCAAAAGGGTTAAGGCTTTGATAACGCTCAATAATAAATTTAACATAATATGCATTATGCGCCGTAAACGTTTTAGATTGCAGTTTTGCGCGTTTTGCTGCCTGGATCGCTCGCAGCACGATCGACCCCCTGCCCCCCACCCCCCGCGCGTGTGTGTGCATACCCCCACATAAATATTTTCTGGTTTTTTTCGCAACGGTATGCGATACCTTTGTTACTCAAATAGGAAGGATTGAGATATGAAAAAGATGTATAGTGTTGTCCAGGGTCGTAAGCGCAAGGATCAGCCAGACAAGACGTATTGGCAGCGTCATGGTGTTGCGTTCAGTAGCAGCAAGGGGATCAGTGTTAAGCTGGAGAGTTTGCCATTGCCCAATTCTGATGGTGAGGTTTGGTTAAGTTTGTTTGAGGACGATGGTAAGAAGGGCGGTAGCTCTGGTGGTTCTCAAGAGTTATCGCGGAATAGCTTTAACCAGGGGCCAGATGATGAGATACCGTTTTAGGGGGGTGTGTGATGACTAAGAATGATCTTGAGCTTACTAGGATTTGGCGATTGCAGCAAATGGGCGAAGCATTAGCAAAGACAAGCGATGCAGCTGAGCAGCGTGAAATTGTTAATCAAATGCAATTAGAATTTAAGCCTATCATTGATCGGCGATTATTTGTACCCGTGCAAGAATTGCTTTCAAAAAAGTTAGATTGATGGCTAGAACCCGTCAAACTCCGATAGGTCGTTTTGGTGGTGTTCGTTTAGCACAGCGGCGGATACGCACTAGCGAGACATTGGAGCAGCACAAGGAGGCGGTTGCCCAGGAGTTAATAGCTCTGGGCACTACCTCGATCACAGAGATTATGAATTTGGATGGTACGTTGAAGGCGGAGAAGGATATTCCTGATTACGCTTTACGGGCGATTAAGAAGATCACGCCTATGCCTGATGGTCGGATTGCGATTGAGATGCACGATAAGGTTTCGGTTTTGCGGATCTTAGCTAAGGCTGCGGGTTTCTTGGAGAGTGCTGAGAAGGAAAGTGATAAGCCTTCTATTGTTGGGATTAACATGAAGGGGCCGACTATTGAGGCGGAGGTAGTTGATGATTTACCTGAGCGGGAAAAAGGTTAAATGCACCGATGTATTAGGTGTGATGTTAAGCTTCAATGCTGGCAAGCAATCTTTGCGAGGTCATAGTCTATTCGCGGCAGACAACGGGTGTTTTGTTCAATCTGAAAAGTACAGCGATGAGGGTTATCTAGCGTGGTTGGATAAGCTGGATCGAGGATCTTGTCTGTTTGCGGCTGCGCCTGATGTTGTTGGGGATGCTGAAAAAACGAGAGATCGCAGTTATCCTATACTTCCAAAGATACGGGAGCTTGGATTTAAGGCTGCGTTTGTAGTTCAAGATGGTGAAACGCCAGATCAAATTCGATGGGATGAATTGGATGCGATATTTATTGGTGGATCTACGGGATGGAAGCTTGGGCCTATTGTTCCAGATATTGTTTCCGAAGCAAAAAAACGTGGAAAATGGGTTCATATGGGCCGTGTAAACTCATTTAAGCGAATGAGATTGGCAGCGGCCATAGGATGCGATAGCGTCGATGGAACCTATTTAGCTTTCGAGCCAGATAACAGGAAGGGTAAAATAGAAGAATGGTTAAAAATACTAGAGCAACAGCCGCTTTTGGAAATGGTAAGCTAGTTTCCTGGGCGTATTTAGGGGGATATATTGCAACGATACCCCTGGCAAACTGGATGATTGGGAATATCGGGACGTTTTGTATTCCTGATGGGCCTTGCATGATCCCTGTTGGGTTTGGAATGACTGCGCCAAGCGGCGTGTTAATGGTGGGGGCGGCACTTGTTTTGCGCGATCAAGTTCAAGAACACTTAGGAACTCAGTGGTCTTTGGTTGCAATTTTGATTGGCGCTGTGCTGTCCTACTTGTTGGCAGACCCGTTCATTGCAATCGCAAGCATATTAGCGTTTGGGGTGTCGGAGCTTGTAGATTTCTTTGCATATACAAAAGTTCGACAGAAAAGCCGTGAATTAGCGATAGCAGTCTCGGGATTAGTTGGGGCAATATTTGATAGCATAGTGTTTCTTTACATTGCGTTTGGATCTCTGGCCTATATCGAGGGGCAAATATTTGGCAAGCTGGCAATCAGTATCTTGGCCGCTGGCATTCTTTGGGTGATAAAAAATGGACATTCCAAGTCTCGATTTAAATTTTGAGAACAGCCCGACTGTTTGGAAGTTTCTGCACGATGATAGTTTTGTTCGTGGGTTAATGGGGCCGGTGGGTTCTGGGAAGTCTTACGGTTGTGCGGCTGAGATCATGTTGCGGGCGGTGAGGCAGAGCCCTAGTCCGAGGGATGGGATTAGATATTCCCGGTTTGTGATTGTTAGGAACACTTACCCGGAGCTAAGAACGACAACGATTAAGACCTGGCAAGAGTTATTTCCCGAGGATGTTTGGGGTGGGATGCGCTGGCAACCGCCTATATCGCATCATATTAAAATCCCGACCAGGGAAGATATACCTGGAATTGATTGCGAAGTTATCTTCATGGCCCTTTCTTCGCCCCAGGATGTGAGGAAGTTGTTATCTCTTGAGTTGACCGGGGCGTGGGTAAACGAGGCGCGTGAGTTGCCTAAAGCGGTGATTGATGGGCTGACCCACCGGGTTGGCCGTTATCCTACTAAGGCGGATGGTTCTCCGACCTGGTACGGCATTTGGATGGATACCAACCCGCCCGATAACGATCACTGGTGGCATGATCTTGCTGAGAAGAACTCGATTGGCGGCAAGTTTCCCTGGACGTTTATGCGCCAGCCTGGCGGTGTTTTACAAGCTAAGCCTGGTGAGATCCCGGAAAATCCCGAGGCCCAGGGGTTTATTTTCTCTGGTGGTAAGTGGTGGAAGGTTAATGAGGCTGCGGAGAACAGCAATAATTTGCCGCCTGGTTATTATCAGCAGCTGCTTGGTGGGAAAAACGCGGATTGGATTAGGTGCTATGCGCAGGGGATGTACACGTTTGTCCAGGAAGGCAGACCTGTTTGGCCCGAGTATGACGATGAGTTAATGAGTGGTGACGTTGAGGTTGATCCATATTACCCGGTTCAGATCGGTGTGGACTTTGGTTTAACCCCGGCGGCTATCTTTGGGCAGAGAACGCAGGGTGGATCCTGGCGGGTGTTTGATGAGCTTGTGACGTTTGACATGGGCCTCGAGAGATTTGGCCAGGAAATGATTGGCCGCATCGCAGAGCGATATTCTAAGCATGAAATCCTAATCTGGGGGGATCCAGCTGGTAATAAGCGGGATGAGATATATGAGGTTACAGCCTTCGATCATCTTCGATCGCTTGGGTTCAAGGCGCAGCCGACAGAAAGCAATGCCTTCCAGGTGCGCCGAGAGGCTGGGGCTAGTCCTATGTCCAGGCTAGTAAACGGCAAGCCGGGGCTGATGGTTGATAAAAAGTGTTTGCGATTGCGCAAATCTCTTAGCGGCGGGTATTTCTTCAAGCGTCAATCCCTGGGCGCTGGGCAAGAAAGATTTAAGGATAGCCCGGTAAAGAACGATCACTCACATTGCGGGGATGCGTTTGGGTATCTCATGCTTGGGGGCGGCGAGCAACGAAGGCTCCGCCGGGGATCCTATGGCCAATCATTCGCAGCAAAAAGTTATTCGGCAGATACGGAGTTCAATGTTTTCTAATGGGCCTTATTCAGCTTCCAACCTTTAAAATGCGCTCCGATGAGCAAATCGTGCCGCTGCAATGGAGCCACCTGTTAAGTATTAAGCTGGGGAAGCATGAATTAGAATACGCCAGCCATATTGACCAATATTTAGATTACGTTTGGGAAAACTCTGAGGATGGATGGTCATGGTCAGGCATTGGACGGGGCCGCGTGGTTTGCGTGTTCGGCGTAAGATATGTTTGGCCGGGCCTGGTCGAAGCCTGGTTTATGCCAGGTGAGGGCATGGAAGATCATATAAGATCGATTTTAGTGGGCGCTCGAGCCGTTTTGGGTGATGTGATGTCACATAGCGATATCAGACGTATGCAAATCTTTGTAAAAGAAGGTCATACAGCCGCATTAAGGTTTGCTAAAGCCCTAAACTTTGAGGTAGAGTGCAAATTAAGAAAGTTTGGCCCAGAGGGGGCTGACTACTATTCTATGGCGAGGTTTGAATAATGGGCGCTATTTTCGGAAGAAGAAGTTCACCGGCTCCTGCACCAACGGCAGCAGAGGAAAAAGCCAAGGAGGCGCAAGAGCGCCAGGAGGAACGGGCAGAAACCCAGGAAAAGACTGAGATGCAAGCGGCGCAACAACGCCGCAGAACTCGCCGCCAGGGTGGAATGCGGCTGTTATTCTCTCCGCTAAGGCGAGAAGGCCCAGGCGCTGGAGGAAAGCCACCCGGTATGTCTGAAGCCGAATACTTAGCGTTGCTGCGCAAAAGAAGGGGTGGAACGCAAACTACAACTGGATCAGCCCCGCAAAAGTTAGGCTAGTTAATGGCAAAGATTTCCTCAACAAAGCCAAAGAAAAAGCCCCCGGTTAAAGCTGCCATATCTCAATTTAAATATGATGTTGGCGTTTTTACAAAGGGGCTGTCTGCAACCTTGAAGGGTGAGGATTTCAAAGATCCTAACCCAGAAAAAACTGCTAAAACCAAAGCCGCCCACGAAAAGGCTCATAGCAGCAAGGACGATCGACGCCCCGCGGGGAAGCCAGGGCCAACTAGAGCGCAGCTAAAAGCAGCTGCGAAAAAAAGGTATCGGGCAGAAGCGCAAGCCCGGCGCAAAAAGTTTGAGAAAGAGAAAGGCGAAAGAGTGGCCGCAATGAAGAAAAAACGCGCCAAGCTTTTGAATTTAGCATGACCAAAACAAAAAATGATGATCGCGTTTATAGAAAGCTTGCTGCCGTTGAAACACCCGCGCCAGTAGCCGACAAGCCAGCCCCGGCTAAGAAAGCAGCCCCTAAAAAGAAAGTTGCACCCCGTGGTAAAAAAAGCGCATCAAAATCCTAAAGGTGGACTGAACGCTGCCGGTCGCGCTTTCTTCAAGCGCAAGACAGGAGCTAATTTAAAACGCCCTGTTGAATCTGGCGATAACCCCCGCAGAGCGTCCTTCCTCGCTCGAATGGCGGGGAACCCTGGGCCGGATCGTGATAGCAAAGGGCGTCCAACGCGCAAGTTATTATCGCTTCGCGCCTGGGGTGCTTCATCTACCGCTGACGCCAGGAAGAAAGCGGCGGCTATAAGCAAAAGGAATAAAAATGCCTAAGTTGTCAATCGCTGAAGTAGTCTCCCGAGAGGCCAAAGCCCAAGCTCGAAAAGACGAATGGCGCACAATATATGAAGATTGTTATGAGTTCGCTTTGCCACAGCGCAATCTTTATAACGGTTATTACGAAGGCAAGACGCCCGGCAAAGGCAAGATGCAGCGTGTTTTTGATAGCACCGCAATGAGTTCAACCAAGCGGTTTGCTAATAGATTGCAATCCGGGCTGTTCCCGCCCAACCGCCACTGGGTTCGCCTCGAGCCAGGTTCAGCCGTTCCAGAGCAAGATAAAGAACGGGCCCAGCAAATCCTGGATGCCTACGTTGATATTATGTTCGATCAGCTGCGTAACACTAGCTTTGACCTGGCAATGGGTGAGTTTTTGCTGGATCTCTGTGTTGGTACAGCTGTTATGATGGTAATGCCTGGTGATGAGGTTACATCGATTAGGTTTCAAGCCATTCCGCAATATCTTGTTGCGATCGAGGAAGGCGCAAACGGTACGATTGATAACGTATATCGCAAGCTGCGCGTAAGAGCAGAAACAATTACTCGAGAGTTTCCTGACGTTCAAATGACGCCAGAGCTAGAAGATGCAATTCAGAGGCGTCCGACTGAAGATCTCGATCTATTTGATGCAGTTGTTTTTGACCAGGAAACAGGAAGATATCACTATCATGTGATCTGGCCGCATAAAAAACAGGAACTTGTTTACCGGGAAATGCAGTCCTCGCCATTTATCGTTGCCAGGTTTAGCAAAACTGCCGGTGAAATATATGGTCGTGGCCCATTGGTTGACGCAATCGCTGACATCAAAACGCTCAATAAAACAGTCGAGCTAGTGCTGAAGAACGCCAGCCTATCGATCTCTGGGGTTTACCTGGCGGCTGATGATGGTGTTTTAAATCCGCAGAACATTAAAATTCAGCCTGGCGCAATTATCCCGGTTGCCCGGAACGGTGGCCCACAAGGCGCTTCTTTATCTCCTTTGCCAAAAGCCGGGGATTTTAACACAAGTCAAATTGTTATGCAGGATCTGCGCGTAAATATTAAAAAGATCTTAATGGATGATACGCTACCGCCTGATACCATGTCTGCACGATCGGCTACTGAGATAGCCCAGCGCCAAAGAGAACTTGCCACTAACCTGGGATCTGCTTTCGGTCGATTGATGACAGAGATTATGAACCCGCTTGTTGCCAGGATCTTGTTTGTCCTAGATCGCCAGGGCTTAATCAATATGCCGCTCAAGGTAAACGGCGTTCAAGTTAAGATCAGCCCGGTTTCTCCGCTGGCGGAAGCGCCAAAGATGGAAGAGGTAAATCAGCTTATTCAGTTTATGCAGATTGCCAATGCTATGGGCCCAATGGGCCAGGCTATTATTAACGTTCAAGAAAGCTTATCATTCATAGCGGAAAAAATGAGTATCGATCAGCGTGTGTTAAATACACCAGAAGAACAGCAAATGATGATGCAGCAAATGCAGCAAGCAATGATGCAGCAACAGCAACCAATGCCAACGGATGAAACCGTTGCGGGAGCGCTGCAATGAGTTCGGCAGAGGGGTGGGAAGGAATGAACCCAGCTTTTGCGGAACCGCCCAAGGCGGATGACCTGGATATACTTTATGGAAGGGTCTTTAAATCTGAGGAAGGTCAAAAGGTGTTACATCACCTGAGACAGATAACAATAGAGCAGCCATCCTGGTATCCGGGAGAAGAGCCAAGTCATGGGTTTGTGCGAACAGGCATGGCCGAGTTGGTTCGTCTGATCGAGCGTAGGGTGCAAAGGAGTAACAATGTCTGAAGAAACGCAAACAATGGAAACGGATGCGCCCCTGGTAAATTTCCAAGCGCCAGAAGAGCAATCCCAAGAGCAAGAAGCGCCTATTCAGCTTCGTGAAGAAGATCCAGCCGACCAGGCTGATTATGATGATGAGCCGCTTGAGCGGCCAGATTACTACCCGCAAAAATTTTGGGATGAAGATGGGCCTGATGTTGAGAAACTTGCAAAGAGTTATGCCGAGCTTGAGAAAGCTTTTAAGTCTGGAAAGCATAAAGCGCCAGAAGGTGATTACGAAATTACGGATCTTGTTGATCGTGGCCTCAACCCGGAAGATCCAACTGTCCAGGTATATCAAGAATGGTCTAAGAAGTACGGTGTATCTCAGCAAGCTTTTGAGGAACTTGCCGGGCAGATTTTGGAATTTTCTCAAGACGGTGCTGAAAGTGTAGAATATGACCAGCGCCAAGAAATGGAAAAACTTGGTGAGCGTGGACAGGAAAAGATATCCTATCTCGAGCGGCACATTACTAAGGCATCCCTTACAAACACAGAGCGAGAAGCATTGGCTTATAGCTTGAATAGTGCGGATGCTATCAATGCTATGACCAAGTTTATCCAGGGATATACGAATGAAGGCATCCCGACATCGCCGGTTGTCTCTACGCCCGAAATGAGCCAGGAAGATCTCGCCCAGGCTATTGCAGATCCGCGCTGGCAAACAGATGCAGCATGGCGCACAAGGATCGAAAAACAATGGATGGCAGCTAATAGCTAGATATTGTTGCAATGAAAGTCGCTTGTGTGTATATGTGGTTTAAGGGCTAACCGCTGCGCGGCCCCTTTATGTGGTGAACCCATTGGTGGGCGCGGCCATTACCGCGCAAGCGACCGCCCGAATTACATCGGCCAACGGTAAGCGTTTTAATAGAAACCTAATAGGAGGCTTCTGCTATGGCGCAGAATATCACTTCGGCCTTTGTAACACTCTTCGATCAAGAGGTTAAACAGGCATATCAAGGCGAAGCACTGCTTCGCGGAACAATGCGTACCCGGAGCGGTGTGCAAGGGAATACTGTAAAATTCCCAAAAATTGGCAAAGGCGTTGCAACAGTTCGCGTACCGCAAACTGACGTAACTCCATTAAACGTAACCTATAGCCAGGTTACTGCCACGATGTCAGATTACATCGCAGCTGAGTACAGCGATATCTTCCATCAATCACACGTTAATTTCGATGAGCGCCGTGAATTGGTGCAAGTTGTTTCTAAGGCGATTGCTCGCCGTATGGATCAGCTTTGCATTGATGCACTTGATGCCGCATCTTCTCCTTCAACTGTTGCGACAGGTATCGGTGGATCAACCACCAATATGAACATTGAGAAGCTTCGTGCAGCTGCAAAAGCGTTGAACGATAAAAACGTGCCATCTGAAGGGCGTCACTTGTTGATGCACTCTTCGCAGCTTGACGCATTGCTTGGTGAGACTGAAGTAACTTCAGCTGACTTCGCAACAGTAAAAGCTTTGGTTCGCGGTGAAATCAATTCATTCATGGGCTTCAACATTATCACAATGGGTGATCGTGATGAAGGCGGCGTTCCTAAGCCATCAACCCGGACTTGCTTTGCCTGGCATCAGGACAGCATGGGTTATGCGGAAAGTATGTCTCAGAAATCAGAGGTAAACTACATTCCAGAGAAAACATCGTTCCTTGTGAGCTCAATGTTCTCAGCTGGCTCAGTTGCCATTGATGACGAAGGCATTGTTAAAATTAGCTGTACTGAATAAGGGGGCTGACACATGGCTTTTTCTACTACCGGCTTCGCAACAATCGGTGCTAGCAAACGGGGCAATGCTCCAGCTGTTTACTCTTACAGCAGCACTGACACCATTGCGACAGTAAACACTGAAGGATATTTCAACGATTTGTCAGATACTCTGGCGGTCGGGGATCTTATCTACTGCTTAACATCCACAGGCGGAACTGCGGTTGCAACGCTTGTTTATGTTTTGTCAAACGCTTCTGGCGTTGTTGATGTCAATGATGGCACAACACTTGCCAACACAGATGGTGATTAATCTCCCAGGGGGCCGGGAAACCGGCCCTCACTAACATTGGAGGGTTGTAATGGCTGCGGGTGATACGGATCTATCAATATGTTCGGATGCTTTAATCCTCTTAGGGGCTGCGCCCCTTTCGTCGTTTACAGAGGGAACTGATAGCGCCCAGGCCTGTGATCGACTTTATCCAGATTTAAAAAATACTTTGCTTTCCACCTACCAATGGTCGTGGACGCTAAAGAAAGAGCAGCTGGCTCGACTATCAACAGCACCCACTAATGAGTGGAAATATGCGTATCAAATGCCTGGTGATATGTTGTCAGGTGTTTTGGCTATATTTGAAACGAGCGGCACGACTGAGCGGCCTTTAAGGTATGGCTGGGAAATTTATGGCGATCAGGTTTATACAAACCTAGAAACTGCTTATATCGATTACCAGGCAGCCATTTCTGAAAGTAAGATGCCGAATTACTTTGTGCGTTTGCTGCGCACTGCATTGGCCTCAGAATTAGCGATCGTTGTGACTGACCAGGCATCTAAAGCTGATTACTTTCGCGGCCAGGTCTATGGCTCTCCGATTGAAAACGGTCGTGGCGGTATGATGCGCGAGGCAATGAATATTGATGCTCGGGGCCAGGCAACGCAAATTGTAGAGGATTACGCACTTATCCAGGCGAGGTATTAAATGCGGGTTACTCAGTTTCAGACAAATTTCTCGGTCGGGGAACTGGATCCTTTGCTGCGCGCCAGGACTGACTTGCAGCAATATCAAAACGCGCTCGAGGAAGCGACTAATGTTTTGGTGCAGCCCCAGGGCGGCATAAGGCGCAGGGATGGCCTAGAGTTTATTTATAACTTTGACGCATCATTCACTGATTTTAAATTAGTGCCTTTTGAGTTTAGCGTTGCCGATAGCTATATGTTGGTTTTTGTGGTTGGGCGTATTTATGTTTTTAAAGATGGCACTTTGCAAACAAACATAAATGGTACTGGAAACCCATATATTGCGGCAGCATCGATTACGGCGGCAATGCTTGATGAGCTTGAATATACTCAAGCGGTAGATACTCTAATTCTTTGCCATGAAGATCTGCAAACAAAACGGCTTGTAAGAAACACAGATACATCTTGGACGCTCGAAAACTTACCTCTCAGCAATATTCCTCAATATGCTTATGCTTTTGATACGCACCAGCCTAACTTCGACATTACGCCCAGCGCGACTGAGGGCAATGTAACTATTACGGCATCAAGCGTAACTACTGACACCGGCACAGCCCAGGCTGGCGGCAGTGATACCATCACCTTGAAATCATCTTCCAGCTTTACATCTGATGATGATCCGAATGGAATGTTCATTACCTTAACGTCTGGAACAGGATCCGGGCAAACGCGGCATGTTGAGGACTATGTTGCATCCACAAAGGTTCTTACGGTCTATCCAGCATGGGATACTCAGCCTGATAACACTACGGGATATAAGGTTGAGGCTTATGCTCCATCAGCTGTTGGTGAATATCTCCAGGTTGTTAGCACTTTTGGTAGAGCCCGATATATCGAGTTTGTAAGCGCAACGGTTATGAAGGCTGTAGTCGAAGTTCCCTTTTTTGACACAAATGCGGTGGTTGCTGGTGATTGGGAAAGCGAGCATGGATATGAAGATGTATGGTCAAATACCAGGGGCTGGCCTCGATCAGCTACATTCCATGAAGGTCGGTTATATTTTGGTGGGTCTAAATCTAGGCCCAACACCATTTGGGGCTCTAGGGTAATTGATTACTTTAACTTTGATCCTGGCACTGGATTAGATGATGAAAGCGTTGAAGCTACAATTAACACAAATCAGCTTAACAATATTGTTAATGTTGTTGCTGGTGCGGATATGCGGATCTTTTCAACAGGTGGTGAGTTCGTTGTTATTCAATCTGAAGATACTCCGATTACGCCCAATAATTTTTTAATACGCCCACAAACGCGCCTGGGCTCAAAACCAGGTGTGCCGATCGAGGATTTAAACGGGGCGTCAGTATTTGTTCAGCGCCAGGGTAAATCTCTCAATGCCATGCAATATGGCAGCGGTACTGCATCTTATCAGATCCAACAAATATCTGTGCTTTCTTCGCACTTAATTAAAAATCCGATTGACCTGGCAGCGCGTAGAACAACGTCTACTGATGAGGCGGATACATTGTTCGTTGTAAATGGCGATGATGGGTCAATGTCTGTGTATTCTATCCTGGTTGGACAGAATGTAATCGCGCCTAGTTCGTTTACAACGGACGGTGACTTTATTGCTGTGGCCGTGGAAATTGCAGATGTTTATGTAATTGTAAAACGTACAATTAGCGGCATTGTAAATTATATGTTAGAGAAATTTAACTCTAACATTACTTTAGATAGCGCTACGCTTCGCACCAATATTACTCCGGGTGCGCCAGCAAATTCTATTAATATGGATCATCTAAGAGAAATTGGTCATGGCGATGGTAAGACTGTCTCAATCGTGCGCGATGGAGTTGTAGACCCGGATCAGGTAGTTCCTCAAAATGCCGCAACAATTACTTTTGTTTCTCCCGCTACATCTGATTTTCAAGTTGGGTTAAACTATACCGTCCAGGCCAAAACAATGCCGACTGAGCCAGTTCTGGCTTCTGGATCTGTCCAGGGCTTGAAGAAAAGAATTGTCCAGGTCGATGCTATTCTGAACGAAACTAAAGATCTTACTATTAACGGCAAGCAAATTTCCTTTAGAAATTTTGGCGAAAATGTCCTTGATAGCGCGGTGCAACCATTCACCGGAGTAAAAACTGCGCATGGCATTCTTGGCTATAGTGCAACTGGTCAGATCACAATCGGCCAAACTGTTCCTTTATCTATGACAGTTTTGGGCCTTGAATATAAATTAAGCGTGGGGTCTTGATATGGGACAAATAGCAGCATTCGCATCGGTTGCATCAACTGTTATTAGCGCAGCTGGCCAGATGGAAGCTGGAGCCGCCAGGCAAAGGGAATATAATGCGCAAGCGGCCCAGGCGGAAATGCGTGGCAGATCTGAGGCAATCGCATACAAACAGCAAAGCGCCAATGTTTTAAGAAACCTTAATGAAAACTTAGCTGCGGTTATTGCTCGAGCGGCGGCTGGCGGTGTTGATGCAACGTCTGGATCTGCGGCTGTTATTCAGCAATTTGCTATGTCTGAAGGTATCCGAGAAAAGAATACAGCGGCAGATAATGCACTGCTTGCTGAAGGTCAGGCCGCAACGCAAGCTCACCAATATCGGATGGCCGGTGAAAATGCTCGCCGGGCTGCAATGTATGGCGCGGCTGGAACAATCGCCACAGGTATTTATCGAGTTGGACAATTATAAATGGCTAGGCTTCCAAGATATCAAAGATTAGGCGTTAAGGCGAGACAGCCTCAAAGCATAGATTTTGCCGGGTTTAGAGAACAGGCAAATGTCGGAACGGCTATCTCCAGGTCTTTCGATCAAATGTCAGAGTTCTTATACAAGACAGCCGCTCAGGAGGCCGAGAAGCGCGGGGTCGAGCGTTTACGCACTGAGGGTGCGCAGCCTATTCTCGAAGCCATGCGGCAACAGGGCGGGCCTAGAGGCATAGAGGAGACAGCGGCATATGAGGCAGCTAATCGGGTGGCTGTTGCGGAAGTACAGAGCGAGGCCGAGCTAGAGATCACCAAGATCCTGGACACCGCTCAGATAAACAAAACATCCTTCTCCGCAGTACAGAGCCAGTTAAAGGACATTACTGATGGTTTCCCGGCGGCGTTGTCGGATATTGATCCAGTATCTGCCGGTCTGTTGCGTGCCAGGCTTCAAGAAACTGCCGGTAAGGCAGAGATGCGTTACTCTAAGTTTTACGCTGGTGAGCAGTTAAAAAACCGTAAGGTTAAGCAAAATGCAGTCAGTGCTAATGAGGCCGAGTTTATTATCGGAAACGCTACTGTTCCCGGCTACACGATTGATGAGATAGATCTCGATATTGCCAGCGCGGTTGAAACTCTCCAGGGTTTAGGAACAAAGCAAGAGCTTATAGATACCTGGGCTGACAACACCAGAAACAAAGCCATAAAAGAAAGATCGCTTTTTGAGTTTTATCAAAAACCCCTTGATGAACAACGTCAAACTATTGAGGGCATACTGAGCGGAGAAGAAACTCTTGATGGTATGGATTTTGAAACCAGTGTTAGGTTTGTTAATGGCTTGCTACGGCCAGAGTACAATAGAAATCTAGCCGTTGTAAAAGCGCAATCAGATTTAGTTGTTGATAACTCTAAAGAACAAACAGATATTTTAGAAAACGGTGGTCGGTTATCTCAAGAAGTTTTGGCAAGTATGTCAGCGAGCGCTTCAGATGTTGCTGAATTTGATGGCGGTGTAGCAAAAAAAGCAGTTGATGACTTAGTTTCAGCCGATCAGTTTTATTCTGAATTGCGCAATTTACCATTAAGTGGTGTTGAGCAAAGGGTTCTTGAACTGCAAGCTGGCATTAAAGGCGCTGGCGGCGAAGGTAGAGATACTGCTATAGAGCAAACATATTATGAGAGAGCGACTAAGTTCCTTGATAATATGGAAAAAGGGATCAAAGATGATCCTATGGGGTATGCCGAGCGTGTAGGATTTATTGAACGCGCTCCTATGATTTCCCTGGATGAGAACAATCGCGTCCAAATAGATGAGCAAGCTTTAGAGGCAAGAGTTCTCGACGCTAAAAAAGTGGCTAACTTTTACGGATTATCGACGCCTAATTTGTTATTTGCAAATGAAGCGCGTGAAGTTGCGCTAATGCTAGATAAAGTTGATGGCCAGGCAAAGCTTGATATCCTGGGGGCGCTATCAAGTTTTGATGCAGCGGCTGGTCAGGTACTTACACAAATTGCTGATTATAGCCCGGAAATGGCGATGGTCGGTGCTTTGGTTAATCAAGGTTCAACAGAGGCGGCGCGTATAGCTGTGTCTGGTTTGGAAAGACTAAAGACCGGGGAAAAGCCTGTTGAGTTTACACCAACAAATACCGAGCCAGTTGTTCAAGATTTATTCCAAAGAGCAATTACAACACCTAAAATGTCGCAAGCTATTAAGGGTGTTGCCAAAGCAATCTATGCAGAACTGTCAGTTTCCAAAGGTTTAGATCAGTTTGACCAGGACACTTATGTAGAAGCCTTACAAATGGCGGCTGGTCAAACAGTTAAAAATGGCGTGGTGCGCGGCGGTATCCAGGAAATTAGAGGTGTTCAAACATTTATTGATCCAGCACTTACTGCCGATGATACTGAACAAATGCTTAATGAATTAACATCGGATCATGTTGCGGGCGTTACCGGGCAAACTATGACTGTTCGTTTAGCTGACGAAATAAACAAAAATGAAGAATATCATCTTCGCAATGTGGGCGGTGATAAATATGCAATTTTCTATGGCAAGACGGGCGAGATTTCTGTCTCTGATAAAGAAGGAACTCCAATTATTTTAAGCATGAGCGAGTTTAGAGATGCTGTTGCTAAGGGGTTGCCAGAGCCTAAAATCTACATGGGCGCGCGAAACTCGGCTACCGGCCCAGAAATATATGGAGCTTTGCTAAGCTCGCGGTATGATAGAGATGCCCCATTTGACCCGGCGTCGTATGGAATACCATCAGATAGCCCCTTTACTCCTGAGGCCGATATCCCACCAGTTGAGCTAGGCAAAGATAAGCAACTCTTAACTGATCCAATGCAGACTACCGGCGGCGTTGCGCTTGAGAAATTCAGCCGAATGGAATTAAGACAAAACATGAAGCAAATCGCCAAAGAAACCGGCGCGAGCAGAAAGAGCAAAAGAGATAGTGCATTAATTACTAAGTATATTAATCAAATCTTAGTGCCTGATGTGAATGATGCTGAACTTGCTGTAATCGGAGACTACATTCAATATTTAAACAATCCTTCAAATAAGATAATTAAATATGCGGATTGGAAGAAAACCCAATGATCCAATTTGATCGATCAGATGCTTATGACTTTCCTGGGGTAAGATTTATCTCTGAGCCAGTAACCGGGTATGCAGAAAACTTTTTTGCGGCCAGGGAAAACTTGCGCCTTAACGATCAATCTCAAAGCAGACAAAAGATCCTGGGTGATTTATGGACACCGATCCATGAGGAAATGGTTGAGTTGTTTCCTGGCCAGGGCTTTGGCGGCAATGATTTTAAAAACCCAGGTGACTATGTAAATATTGGTTTGGGTATATATAGCTCATCTGGAGCCCCGGAAGATCTATATAACTTTCAAGCAAATCTTATGCTCGATTTTATGCGTAATAACCAGGAAAGCTTACCCGATCATCTCAAAGGTATAACCCTCGAAAGCCTGGAGCAAACCGCAAGAGAACGCGCCCAGGCTGCTAGAAAGACAGCTGAAGAAATAGATTCCCGGTCAGAAACATTTAGCGGCACATTGGGATCTTTTACGGGCGGTGTCGTGGGCGTTGTGGACGATCCTATAAATGCTCTAGGCCTAATGGGATCCAGCGCTAAAACTTTATGGCGATTGGCATTTACTGAGGCACTTATTGGTGCGGGAACAGGTGCTATTGCTGAGGCTGGTGTTGCTAAATGGTATGACGAACTTGGTTACGACTACGATTATAAAGACTTTATTCGCAACGTATCCTTTAACGCAGTTGGTAGTGCGGCCCTTGGCGTCGGAGTTAAGCTAACAGCTGATGGCGTTAGAAGCGGCTGGAACGCTCTAAGCAAATCCGGGCAAGCAAACAAAAACAGTCAGAACCTGGCGGATGCTGCACAGGCGGCGGAAGATCTCGAAACAGATAACCCGCTATCAAATGCAGATATGCCCCCCGCCCAGGCAGAGCATAGCAATAGGGCGATCGAGGCAGAGGCAGCGGTAGAGAATAACAAAGCCCCGGCCATGTCTAATCAGCCAACTATTGAGCCTACCCCTGAGATGGCGATAGCAGTTGCCGATAATCTTAATGGCGTAATGTTTTCTGTTAATGCTCGAAATGTAAACATCGATGCCAAACGTTTTCAGTTTAAAGAAGGCGGGGATGAATACGGGGTTACTGAACGGCTTCAGGGCGTAACCGAATGGGATCCTGTCAAAGCGGGAACAGTTATTTTCTGGGAAGATAGTGCTGGTAAAATGTTTGTTGCGGATGGACACCAGCGTGTTGGCCTGGCGCGGCGGATCCAGGCACAAAAGCCCGACCAGGATATTGATATTATTGGCTACAAGCTGCGCGAAACAGACGGTGTAAGCGCTGAAAAAGCGCGTGTAATAGCCGCAATGGCAAACATTGCCCAGGGTACGGGAACGGTGATTGACGCGGCCAAGGTGCTTCGCCTGGAGCCTGGTCGCATATCTGAGCTTCCCCCTAAGTCTGTCCTGGTAACACAGGCCAGGGATTTGGTTAATCTTAGCAACCAGGCATTCGGTGCTATCGTAAATGAGGTTATCCCGGCAAACTATGGATCTATTGTCGGGCGGTTGATCGATGATCCTGATTTGCAAGATGCAGCGATTGCTGTGCTGGCAAAGGCAGATCCATCTAACGCATTCCAGGCGGAAGCTATTGTTCGCCAGGTTAAAGAAATGGATGTTGTCCAGGAAGAACAGGTTTCTTTATTCGGCGAAGAAATGATAACGCAAAGCTTGTTTATGGAGCGGGCCAAGGTTTTGGATCGAGCCACTAATCTATTGCGCGGTGATAAAAAGGCGTTCGAGAGTTTAAACAAAAATGCTGAACGTATCGAAGCAGAGGGCAATAAGCTTGCCCAGGATCAAAACCAAAGGAGGGCCGACCAAGATGGCCAAGCGATCACGCTCGTCCAGGCGCTTGCGAACAGAAAAGGCGTCCTCAGTGATGACCTCTCAGCGTCAGCAAGAACAGCTAGGGAAACAGGAAACTATGCAGCCGCAGCCAGAGGTTTCGCCGATGCTGTCAGAAGAGGAATTGAGCGAGGCGATTTTGATGGGGCAGCAACTGGCGATGTTGGACGCGCTATCGATGTTGCGCCGCAAAGCCGCCCTGACGCGCTCGAGCAAGAGCCAGCCCTAGAGGGATTTGATGAGCCCACCGGGCCAGCTGCCGAGGCCCAAACCGATCAAATGGTTTTGGATACCTATCGGGAAATGGATGAAACTCCTGAGGCTGGATCTATTGCTGATCTTAAAAAAATCTTAGAAGGCGCACCCACTAGAGAAGAATTAGATAACCACCCGGCAGTTATTAAGGCTGTTGATGAAATGGGTCAAAGACCAGAAACATCTGGGCTTGATAACTATGGTTTAGAGACATGGCATTCAGAGCGCGTTTATCGGATTGATGACGCTGATGTGATCGGAACAGAAAATGCCATGTTGCGATTTGAACAAGATGCAGAAGCATTAGCATTCCGCGAGTTAAATTTAGAGCCGCAGCCGGTTGCTCGAGATAAGCAGCTTACAATCGTTCTAGGCCCACCCGCAGCTGGTAAAAGCACAATCGCTAATGAACTGGCTGTTGCCAATAAGTCTGCAATTCTCGATAGCGATGAAATCAAAAAAACATTGCCAGAATATGAAGGTGGTATCGGCGCATCAGCGGTGCATGAAGAAAGCTCTGAGCTAGCAAGAGCGTTACAAGATCTTATGATTTTACGCGGCACAAATATCACATTGCCAAAGGTCGGCCATACTGCATCTAGCATTCGCAAAACGATATCTCTATATAAAGAGCAGGGATACACTGTTCGATTAGTGAACATGGATGTCAGCCCTGAGAACGCATATCAGCGCATGATGATGCGGTTTGTCAAAACGGGCAGAATTATACCACCAGAATATTTAGATAGGGTCGGGGCTAATCCAACCGCTACATATCGCACACTTAAACAGGAGGGCGTTGCAGATGGCTACGCAGAAATCGACAATAATGGAGGCTTCAAAGATCCAAAAACAGTCACAGATCTTTCAGGAGAAAACCCCCTTACGGGATCCCGCTTCGATCTTCCTGTCGGTGGAAGAACAGGAGAGGGAGCCATCAGACGCGCTGAAAGCGATAGTGAGGAATTTAGCCTCGAAATAGAAGATGCCGAGATGGATTTAGAGATCCCGGTGGATATGCGCGTAGAGGGTGAAAATGTTATTGCTGAGGTAAGGACATTGCGTGACATAAAGGCCGATATCGAGGCCGAGGATGCAATGATTAACCGTCTGGGGGTATGTGGGTTATGAGTTTCAGAAAGTGTATCGAGGACGGGGTTACAGCCGGTGAGATCAAACAAGACCAGGCAGATGAATATCTGAACCTATTTGATGATCTGGTAGAACAATACAACGGCCAGCTAGGCCCAGGCCCGGCGCAAACAAAGGCGGGTATTGATGCAGCCGAGGCGGTGCGCAAGAAAGCAATCGAGCGTAAGCGCCGCACTATGCTCCAGGCAATGACATGGAAAAAGATTTCCCTGGATATGGAGAACTATAAAACTATCACCGGGCAAAAAGATCCTGGCCGCGCAGCCCTGGCATTCTTTGAGCAAGACGCAACATCTAAGCACCTTAGCATTGTGCAGCTGCAAGCAGCGATTGAGCGCAGCGCGACTAGAAAGATGGATAAGTTCCTAGCAACCTTTCGCCGGGATTTGCTGGGAAGAACCAGGAACAAGGCACAGATAAATAATCTTCTCAGAGAAATATTTGATGAAGATACCGGGGATGCTGCCGCTCGAGAGCTTTCCCAGGGGTGGAAAGAATCCTCAGAATATCTGCGAAAAAGATTTAACGCAGCTGGCGGCGCTATTCCTAAGCGCAAAGATTGGGGCTTGCCTCAAACACATAGCACCTTAAAGGTTCGAGAAGCCTCTGAGCGCGATTGGATTAATTTTGTATCTTCCAGGTTGGATCTGGATAAAATGATAGATCAGCAAACTGGCCTTAAATTCTCACCAGAAAAACTAGAGCTTGCGTTAAAAGACGTTTACGAAACAATCCGCACTGATGGCATGAGTAAAGTAAAGCCAAGCGGTAGCGGATATGGCAAAGCCCTGGCGAGCAAGAACACAGACCACCGTTTTTTAGTATTTAAGAACGCCGATGCCTGGATGGAGTACCAAGATAAATTTGGCGGTGATAACCCCTTTGATATTATGATGGGCCACATCAGCAATATGTCCAGGGATATAGCCTTTATGGAGCGCCTGGGGCCAAACCCGATGGCCACAAAAGAGTTTATAAAGCAAACAATCCGCAAGGGCGCAGCCGGGGATGCCAAGGCTGAGGATCGTGTTGCAAGCCAATCTAAAAAGATTGATGAGCTATATAACATTTTAAACGGAACGAATAACCAGCCGATCAATAGAAAACTTGCTGTAACTATGGCGGGAACCAGGCAGCTATTGCAATCGGCGCAGCTTGGCGCGGCTGCAATCTCAGCGCTTACGGATGTAAACTTTAACCGTATTGCCCGGCAAATGAATGGCTTACCGCAAACCAAAACCTTAATGCAGTACCTCAAGCTTGTGAGCCCTCTAGGTGCAGAAGAAAAGGGGCGGTTGGCTGTGCGGTTGGGTCTTACGGCAGAAGGGTGGTCAACCCTGGCGGCGGCGCAAATGCGCTACACCGGGGATATATCTGGCCCGGAAGTTACCAGGCGAATTGCTGACTTTGTAATGAGGGCTTCATTCCTTTCCCCCTGGACACAAGCCGGGCGCTGGGCGTTTGGCATGGAGTTCCTGGGCAAGCTTGCAGATGATGCGGGTAAATCCGTCGATGAGCTAGATCCTGTTTTCCGCAAGGCGCTCGAGCGCTATAACCTGGGCGGTGAGTATTGGGATATTATCAGGCAAACAGAGCTATACGATTACAATGGCGCTAAGTTTCTCAGAGCAGAAGATATTGAGTTCCGCACTGATATAGATCCGCGCCTGGCAAGAGATCTTGCTACCAGGGTTATGGCAATGGTCGAAACAGAAACAAACTTTGCGGTTCCATCAACGTCTGTTCGTGGCCGCGCAGCCCTTACCGGGGATGTTGAGCCTGGTACGATCGGCGGTGAGCTTGTTCGATCTTTCGCTATGTATAAGAATTTTGGCGTTACCCTGGTAAATACGCACATTATGCGCGGTGCTGCCACGCCAGGGGTTAAGGGTAAGGGGCGTTATTTTGCTGATCTACTCATAAGCACCACGATTATGGGGGCTCTGGCGATACAATTAAAAGAAATGTCAAAGGGGCGTGATCCTCGCTCTATGGAAGATCCTGAGTTCTGGGGCGCTGCGTTTCTCCAGGGCGGGGGGCTAGGGATCTATGGCGATTTCTTATTCTCAGATGTTAATCGTTTCGATCGAGGCTTGGCAGAAACGATTGCGGGCCCGGTTGTCGGCTTTGGTAATGATCTTAAAAATCTAACAATCGGGAATATAAGTGAAGCTATCCGGGGCGAAGATACAAAGGCTGCAAGTGAAATGATTAACTTCGCTTCACGTTACGCGCCTGGTGCGTCCTTGTGGTATATGCGCCTGGGCCTCGAGCGCATGGTGTTTGACCAGGCAAAGCTATGGGCGGATCCAAAGGCAAATCAAAAGATGCGCCGCAATGTTCGCAAGTATCAGCGGGAATATGGTCAAGATTACTGGTGGAGCCCAGGACAAACGCAACCCTCTAGGAGCCCAGACTTTGGAAACATTCTTGGAAATTAACGCAACACATGGTATAGATCGATCAAATCAGCGGAGCATATAGATGGCCGATATCGCAATTAACCCGGTAACTCGTCGAGTTCAGTTCACAGGTAATACTGGAACTGGCCCGTTTGCGTTTACTTTTAATATTCTGACTGATGCAGATATCGCTGTTTATAAAAACACAACGCTGCTGACATTGACCTCACATTACACGATCGCAACCAATGCCAACGGTACGGGCTCGGTCACTCTGCAATCTGGCCAGGCATTAATATCTTCGGATGTCTTAACAATTATCGGCGGTCGAAACCTGGAGCGCACCACAGATTTCGTTACTGCCGGGGATTTGCTGGCATCGAGCTTAAACGAACAGCTTGATAGCCTGGTAATTATGACGCAACAGCTGGATGAGAAACTTTCCCGGTCTGTAAAAGTTAATCCTGGCGATGTGTTCACTGATCTGGAGATGCCACTAAAAGATGCCAGGAAGGGAACCGTTCTAGGATTTAACGCAACTAGCGGGGATCCAGAGGTTGGCCCTACAATAGCAGATGTTTCAAGCCTGGCAGATATTACAACTGATATTGCCTTATTGGCTGATATTGAGGATGGAACCTCTGCAACAAATGCAATCACAAATGTAAACACGATTAGGGCAAACGTCACAACGGTTTCTGGCATATCTTCAAGTGTTACTACGGTTGCGGGAAACACCACTAACATTAACACTGTTTCATCAGATTTAAGTGGATCTGACACGATTGGAACGGTGGCGGGATCGATCGGCAATGTAAACCTTACCGGTGGGTCTATCTCTAACGTTAATACTGTTGCGGGTTCTATTGCGAATGTTAATACAACCGCAACAAATATAGCGAATGTTAATACTGTCGGGAGCATATCAGCCAATGTCACAACGGTTGCAGGTATAAGCTCTGATGTTACGACCGTTGCAGCGGATGGCACAGATATCGGCGTGGTTTCTGGAATAAGCTCAGATGTTACAACGGTTTCTGGGATCTCTGGAAATGTTACTACAGTTGCGGGGATTAGTTCTGCGGTTTCCACAGTTGCGGCTGATGGGTCTGATATCGGAACGGTAGCAACGAATATATCGAATGTTAATACTGTCGCTGGAATAAACGCTAATGTTACAACGGTTGCAGGGATTAGTTCTGATGTAACGGCCACGGCTGGAAAGGCTACCGAAATAGGTAGGCTAGGAACGGCTGATGCAGTTTCAGACCTTAATGTTCTAGGCACAGCCGATGCTGTATCAGACATGAATACCCTGGCGGCAATAAGTTCAAACATTACTACAGTCTCGGGAATATCTGGGAATGTTACGACAGTCGCAGGGATTAGCTCTGATGTTACAACTGCCGCTGGGATAAGCGGCAATATTACTGCTGTTGCTGGTGATGCGGCAGATATAAATACAATCATCGCCAACCTTGCAAATATTAACCTGGTGGCTTCTAACATCAATTCTGGTGTAATTGATGGCATCTTTGACTATGGCGCTGTAACTGATGCAGTGTCCTCATCTACTGATTACGGGAGCGTATAAATGGCTACTCAAGTACAACTTCGTCGCGGCACTGCTACAGAAAACAATTCATTTACTGGCGCGCAGGGTGAGCTTACATTTGACACTACTAACAAACGGGTGCGAGTGCATGATGGCGCTGCTGCCGGTGGCTTTGAGCTTGTTACAGAAGATGCGTCAGGCAATATAAACACTGGCACTGTTACGGCTGGTGGTCTGACTGTGGATACAAACACGCTGCACGTTGATGCAACGAATAATCGGGTTGGGATTAGCACGACTTCGCCTAGCAGTTATTACGCCAATCATTTGGTTGTAGACACGGGTAGCTCCGTTCAATCGGGCATAACGATTGTTTCTGATACGGGCAATTCGGGTATGTTTGCTTTTGCTGACGGTACGTCTGGTGATCAAAGGTATAGAGGCTATTTAAATTATAACCACTCGAATGATAGCTTAGGGATTGGCACTGCTGGATCCGAAGCCATGCGCCTCGGATCAGACGGCACCGTGCTCGTGGGCAAGACCGCATCAGACAGCGACGTTGTTGGCGTTGAAGTAGCACAAGATGGTCATGTCTATGTCACTGTGAACAACACTTTACCTCTGTATATCAACCGTCAGTCTGGCGATGAACTGCTAAGGTTTGCTTCTAACGGCTCCACGGTGGGGAAGATCGGGGTTACTGACAGCGGAGACAGAATTTATTTAGCAGGGGGTGGTGCTGAAGGTGTTGGCATAGATAATGGCGCAAATGCTTTTGTTCCTACATCTGAAACAGGTGCTTATAAAGATAGCCACATGACGTTAGGGCGTTCTGACGCAAGATTTACAGACCTCCACCTGTCTGGCTCTATTGAAATACAAAACGGCACAGGCAATACCGGCGTTGGTAAAACTGCGTTAAACTCTAATACTGGCGCTAACAACACTGCCTTGGGGTTTGAGGCTGGGTACAGTAATTCTACTGGAGTAGAAAACACATACTTAGGCAGAAATGCAGGTTATTATGTAACTTCTGGCAATAAAAATACAATTGTAGGAGCATTTCACGGCAACCAAGGCGGCTTGGACATCCGCACCTCAAGCAACAACATCGTGCTGTCGGATGGTGATGGTAATCCTAGGATTCGTGTTGATAGCAATGGCAAAACATTTTTTGCTAGTAGCATTTTCTTGGGCGGCTCAACATCATCGGCTAATGAGCTGGATGACTATGAAGAAGGAACTTGGACGCCAGCCGTTTCCAACATGACGGTCACTGGAACATTAACTACTGCTGGAAGATATACAAAGGTTGGTAGAATGGTGAGCCTTATGGGGTGGATCAGTGCAACAACATCTATTGCACATGGCGTATCTGCTCTGATTTCTGGGTTTCCGTTTGCAGGAGCGACTGTTACGGGAGAAAACCAATCTAGATCTGCTGGTGTAATAGTTGCTGGTGTGAATGCAGACTTACCTTCGTCAAACCATAGCGCTGCTTGTTTTGTAGATAGCCCAAATTCACGTGCCTTTCTTGGCAATTTTACAACAACGGCTGCTAATGAATACATTTATATTAACGTTGTATATTACACAGCATAACCCACTGCATAGCTTTGGTTCGGACAGTCCAACCATCACAGGAGAAAAACGATGGCACTAGAAAAAACACTTAGGAACGACAAGATTGAGGTGGTAAGCCAAGGCAGTTGGTCTTGCGTTCAAGTTCGCACAGCAACAATCGTGTCAGAAGATGGCGCAGAGTTAAGTAGTTCATACCACCGTCATGTGGTTATGCCTGACGCTGACCTGTCGGCAGAGGATGCAGACGTATCTGCCATCTGCACAACCGTATTTACCCAAGTGGTTAAGGATGCTTACGCCGCATATCTAGCTGCATAGGAGAAACACTATGGCAATAACTTACACTTGGACTATTCCAACACTAGAACACAAAACCGCTGATGGTGGCGTTTATGTGGCTCATTGGCGTTGCGTTGGTCAGGATGACGATGGAAACACTGCGTCATCATATGGCACTTGCGGCTTAACCTACGATGCTTCTGCGTCTGACTTTACACCGTATGCCGATATTACTTTAGACCAAGCAAAAGGCTGGGTCTGGGGTCATGTATCAAAGTCTGATATTGAAGCTTCTATTGCTGCTCAGATTGATGCGATAGTAAATCCAACGACTGCCTCTGGAATACCTTGGGCAGCATAACCTGAAAGGA
>PDMW01011208.1_pt1 | contig 28001 bp, 26 predicted proteins | sample 1515511 | NCBI WGS metagenome assembly PDMW01 (sample SAMN07343023, study PRJNA328102) | Marine metagenome, whole genome shotgun sequencing project. | biome: marine; feature: bay; material: water; isolation source: viruses from water sample < 0.22 micron filtered, nuclease treated, low... ... | reverse complement strand
GTAATAGGGGCACGCATAGTGGGGGTTGGTTTGTACGCTGTAGTACCCATGTACGCCTCTGTCTGAGAATGCGGAACAGCTTCAGTAGATCCAGGCAACGTGACCATCATGGTCGGAACCCCTTTGTCATCAAAGTCTACATACGCTTGGGCGCCTGTAAGATTATAGGTGTCGTCATAAGCCGCCAAGGCCTCTTCACTGTAGTCATATTGAATCACAGTGTTTTGGTTTACGGCGGGGTTACCTAGCTGGTCTAGGAATTCCCCCCTAGGTCGAGATAAGTCTGGAGGTACAAGGTCTTGAATAAACCCTGAGGACAACGCAATGGTTTGTCCCGCCTGCATTGCATCATTCATTAGCAGCTCGCCACTAGCTTTCTCGGCTAGGATCATAATCCCCTGCACGGCGGCGGGGCGAATAGATGCTGGTATCTTTCCAATGTCGGCGTTACCAAACATCTGCTTTCGAACAGAGTTAGCAAGAGCATCTTGCCTTTTGTACGCGTCTGCCTTGGCCTTGTTCTCTGCAGCTTTTAGGGTGCTACTTCTCTGCAGTATCTGGGTTGTCTTATCCGCAGCAGCAGCTATGTTCGGGATGGGGACTTGACCTGTAAACAGTAATTCGCTCATGCTTCTTGGAACTGTGGTTCGCTAAGGAGGTCACGCAAGAACATCAGCAGGCCCTCTGCATCCCCCTTCTCCACCATGCTTGTCAACCCCTCGGTTTGTTCTGGGTTGAACACCATCTCCCCACCTGTCAACTCTCCTTCTTTCTGTCCGTTCTCCTCGTCTACGATGGCCTTCTTGTTGGTGTCGTGATCGAACTCCCCTTCGGTCATCCCCCCTTGCTCACCGATGTAACCTCCTTGCTTAAAGTTGTAGTTGGTGGTAGGTGTAGGCGCGTCAAGTTGCAAGAGCCCTTGGGTGAGGGTGTTCCCCATCCCCATAATGCCTTCAATCTCTGCAGCCTGACTACCGTAGATGCCTTGCTGTGCTACATCGCCAGCCTGACCTGCCCTGCCTAAAAGCATGTTCTCTAGGTTCATGTCCCGCTGCAACCCCTGCAAGCGAGCCTTCTCCGCGTCTTCAGCCATACCCATCTCTCCAGCGAGCTTCATCTGTGTGCCTGATACATCGGCTTGATTCTGTGCGGCAAGGGCACTGTCGATTACCCTGGTCCCAGCGGATTGCAACGCGCGAGGGGAGTCACGCAAAGCTGCGATGGCCCTGGCTTGAGCCTCCTCAGTTCTTTGCGCCGCCATATCCGCAATGTTTCCGCCAGCTTGGATCTGAGACATACGCGCCGCCCGCTGCTCTTGGCTAGGGTCGAAGCTGATGTCGCGGATAGCCTGTAGGCTGCGGTCGAAACTCGTCTGTGCCGTCCGTTGCTTTTGCGCTAGGTCTTTACGAAGCTTACTTCCTTGATAGATTCCGTAGGCTTGAGACCCTAAAGCAGGTAGAAGAGAGAGTAATGACATGATTCAAAAATACGAAATAAGTTACTTGCTGTGGTCTAGGTCTGTCGGAGAGTACTCTACATTCAAGGCATACAGCTCATACGGGTCGCTACCAAGAGTGATTACCGCGTCAGCCGTTTGCCCCTTTGGATCCTCCCCGTTCACCGACTCTGCCGACATGCTGTACAGGATGAAATTGTTTTCCCCTACAACATCTACAAACCCTGGGTCTCCAATGTATTCGTTGTAACCATCAGCTGTACTGAAACTTAAGGTAAGCGTAACGACATTCCCCGTCAGAGATTCTACTACCATACCTGAAGGCATGTTCTGGTAGCTAGAAAAACCATTGCCATCAATAGGGGTGTCAGTCCACCCCGCAAAGAAGTTGTCCGTTAGTACCCCTGAGTCTTGCGCCTCTGGCCAGTACATAAACAGCTTCGAAGGGAAGTCGTTTGAGTAAATAAGATTGTTCTGGCTCCCGTCAATAAAATCTATGGTGTATTCAACCCTCAGCGCTTGTAAGAATCCAGCACTTGGAGCTGCAGCAAGGTCAGTTATATTGGCGGCAGTTATTTGCCCGACTATGTTCGTGTTGGCACCAAGGGCAATGGTCTCCCTACCGATGTGCCCGTACATAATACCTCCACGCTCTTGAAGCAAACCAGCCTGGATGTTCTTGGTCTGTGATGCCACCGAGCTGTTGTTCACTATGAAGGTGTTGATGCCAGAGATGTTGTTCGTACTCTCCAAAGAGAAAGCTTTGTAGAGCTTGTTCTGTGACGGCGCGGTGTTGAATGTCACGGCTATACCTGACCCGCCTTGGGACCCGTAGAAAGAAGTTCGATTAGGGTTGTCATCGTGCTTCCATACTGGGTCAGTAGAGAATGTCTTGTTAAAAGAAATCAAGCAGCGGTCTACGAAGGCGTAGCAAGAAGAGAAGAACGAGTACCTCGTTTTCCAGAACCCCCCGCGATTAGAGTACGCGATTGTTTTGTCAGCCATTGTTTAAGTAGTCGTTCAGCACGTTAGATACAATTTGATTTGTTTCATTGCTAGATATGTTTAGCGTAGGCACTGATGCACCAAATGCAGATTGAGGTGCCACCCCCGAAAAATATGACCCAGCTTGAGGGGCGCCCTCAACATTAGCTATTTTATCGACCACGCCTTGTTGTTGAATCGCAGCTCCCTCTAGGCCAAGATATTGAACGAATATAGAAAGGGTGGTAAAGGTTGGGTTTCCCGCCATATCCTCAGGTATCTCTCGGTTATAGTAAAACCAAACCCTAAGGATTTCATCCTCAGTGGCTGGCTCAAGGCCTATCGTCTTTCCGCTTTGCACATGACTTACGTGCAGGGCGTATGCCTCACTAGCGGGGGCAGAAATCAACTCTGCGAAAGCTTGCCCCTGAGTTCCCGACGCCGCAGAAAAAGTGTCACGACCATAAACTTCGTCGATACTATTGATATTGGAAAAAAAGTCAGTCGTGTTTATAAACCCGTCAGTATTTGTGTCAAAAGGATTGATTATTGTAGCTAGTTGGTTGATTACAGAAGTGTCATCCGTGTTCTCTATGATACGCTCATCAACCCTATGAATCTGATAAAAAGAAGCAGGATCGTTAAACTGTGTGGCGGGATTTTTGTCTAGCCCAGCGGCCTTAAAGACCTCACGTATAACCCTAGCTGTAATTTTCTTAGCCGCATCCTCAGTGATGGACTCGCTGTTATCTGTATTTTCTAGCGCAGTATCTACCGCGTTTTGAATGACATTAGTGACGATAAACTCCACCTCGGCAGACAGGTTTCGAACCACATCATTTGATGTTAGCAGTCCGTCGTTGCCAGAAAGGTTAGATATAGTTTGCGTGTTGAGCTGAGATGTGTTTACACCCTCTATCAATGTGGTGTTCAATGTCGCCGTGTCAGTGGATATGCTTAACTCTTGAATTTGATCTGTTAAAATCTCTACCTGATCACGTAAAGATGCGTTAGAATCTATGAGCCTAGATAGAGGTTGACTTAGGTCTACGCTCTGAAAATTTAACAGCGCCCCTAAAGAGTCGTTCAGGTTGACTACTAATCTTTTTAGTGTATCTAAAGCGTTGAGGTTGACGGCGTCGTTAATAGGGTATTCCGTGACGTCAAAGACTCCAAACCCATTATACGTAGATGGTATGCTGTCGTCTATGACATCAAGCACAATAGGGGTGTTATGCTTCAATACGTTTTCAAGGTGGTTCGTTAAAACATCCCGTGCAATACCCGCCTCCGTCCGCAGCACAGCTACGTTAGGATCGGAACCTAAATCTGCCGCATCAATGACTGTATCTACCTCCGCAAGTAGTACGTCTATTTGAGCATCTAAGGAACTAATCCCATCTTCGGCACCTTTATACCCAGCAACCTGCAGGGCCACTAAGTCCGTCTGTCTGTACAGGATTGTTTCTAGGGCCTCCCTCAAAGTAATCTTGCCGTCCTGGCCCACTACAACTCCACTCTCCTGTATGAAGTCAGGATACACAGACGGGGAAGTCAATCCCCCAGCAGCCCCCCAACTAGAAGGAACGAAATCCGTAGGAAGGCCGCTTATAACTGTAGGGTAACCTTGAATAATGTTTTGAGAAGAGATGTAGGTTCCCTGAGAAGCACTGCTAGTGGGGCTTATAGAAAGGTCTAAGTCCCCAAGGGCATCAGCCACAGATTGTGGGATAAAAGACGACATGTCTATTGTCGCTAAAACCGAGGTGGCAAAAGTAACGGGGTCAAAAATAATTTCAGGCAAGCCTACAAGGTGTGAGTTTACGTTTGCAGTACCTAGCCCTGAGCCCTCTATAACAAGCTCGATGTCTTCTTTTAATTGCTGTACATTTTCAGAACCAGGACTTGGCTCCGCTAGCTCATCAACAAAATCGTTGATTGGAACTACAATGTCATTTACAAAATCACCCCCGATGTTTATCTCACCACCAGTGTTGTCACCGCCCCCTGTACCGCCCCCTGTACCATCTCCAGTTGGCACCACTGGGGGGCCGAGCAGAGCCACGTTAGGCTGCGTGTAAAGGGAAACACTAGGTTGAGTAAGGGCAGGGAAGTTGCTGATCGTAATCAGGTACTCATCCTTGAGGGGATCGTAACCACTGACCACCCGCACAGCACCAGCTCCGAGTATGGCGTCTTGAAATGCGTCACGGAAGAAGGAGTTCATACCCTTGCGGGAGATGACGTCAATGCCGTTGGAGGGGTTGAATCGATACACCTCCCCCTTAGACTTGTGGGCGAAGTATATATTGTTCTCAACCTTGATGACAGACTCGGGGTTGTTGTCGCTGCCATAGCTCCCCGCGTAAAACTTCTGGTTACCAAGGATTTTATCCGACCCGATTAAAGTGTCCTGACCCAAGGCGTCAGACAAAACAGTCCTAGACACAGGTACCGCGCTAGCCTTGTCTTCCTGCACCACAAACAAGGAGTCCGAGAAGTTCAACAGCACGTTGATGTTCCCATGTTCGTTAGGTAAGTCCTTGAACGGGGCGTTGTATGGGTTGAACGAGGTGTACCTAATCCTGCTCGAGCTGTAATCGTTTCTGTCGGAATATGTTACCGAAGAGAACCTACGTACCTCGTTGCTTCGGGAGCTGATGAACTTCCTCTTTCCAAACCCGTTGACGTTATTGCCTGGGAAGGTGTCGTTGAACGTGCTTGACTCAAGGTAGTAGTTCCTAAACCTAGACTCCGAGACCCCTCCGTCGTCAGGTTGAATCAAGTTTAAGAACTGGTCGTTGGCCACGTCGTAGTCGGCTATGTTTACCGCCACCCTGCGCCACCATACGTCACCGTTCCTGAGCGTTACACTCGGCGTTTGGTGATACACCCCAAGGCCATTCCTACCTACGTTGTATACCTCCCCGATCTCGTGATACACCCTGTCCTCAGGGTCAGCAGAAGACTTGGGGGAGGAAATCTCAATGATGCACCTGTTGTTCCAAAAGTTAAAACTAGATTGCTCTTCGTTACCCCCGTCTACAACGCTGTTGAATGAAAAACCGTTAAGCGTAGGCTGGTCTTTTACCACAACGAACTGCCCCTGGAGGTGGTCAGGGACATCACCACTAGAAACCAAGGGGTTTTCATCTACATCGCTACCCAAATCCACAACATCGACAACCTCAAACAGGTGAGCGTTGGGGTAGATAACGGTTTCTGCTGTCGTGTTGTAGGAGATTACACGAAGTAAATCCCCAGGGGAGTACACGTACAGGTTCTGAGTTCCGTCAGCAGCGACAGCGCCGAAAGATCCTGAGTAGGATACGTCTGCGTTGCTCTGCAAATAATTCAAGGATACGTAGATGTTATTCTCCGTGCCTTCCTCCGAGTCTACCGAATAGTACGCACCTCCAGCAGAGTACTGTATAAAGTCCCGAACGGAGCTGTTCCCTGCGTACACAATCTGATAGTGGTGAGCCCATGTTGGAGGGTCTGAGAGGAACTCTACGTTGACCTCTGCCCTGCCGCGCAAGGGTTCGCCACGCTCTTGGTTGGAATACCCCTCTACATATGCGGACCCTATGCGGTTTACATTCCCTGGCCTACCCCGTTCGTCGTAGTACACCACACCGAAGTCGTGGTTGGCGTATGTCTTAAACGTCCTGTACGAACCAGACAGGTCGCTTTGATCGGCGAAAGCGTTGGTTATGGCCTCAAGCCGTAACACTTCTTCTAAGTCTCCTTCCTTAAAGGCTAGGGAATTTGCAGTGCTTTGCTCGAACAACCCGAGCTCCATCGTCTCTGGGTTGGTGCTCAGGGTGACCTTATTAATATTGCCTGCTAGCAATCCCAGGGATACGTTTACGTTTAGTTCGAGCTCGCCCTGATCTGAGTATGGATACCCATTCCCCGTGGAACTTTCTGACCCTCCCGCTAACATATCGTCGATATGGACAGCAATCCCTGTAAAGCACGTAGTGAAACCATACCCCCGTGAAGCAGACTCTATGTTGGTAGTGAAGTTGGTGTTTACGTTTATTGACCCAACAGCGTCGTTTAAAGTAGAGGTAGAGTTCTTTCGCTTCACTCGGAAGGTGCCCTCCCCGTCCATGAGGGAGACCCCAATGGCATCAAGACTCCCAATTGGCGGGGTATCATCAAATATCCCTTCTCGAATCAGTTCGTTTGTCACGTACAGATCCGCGTCGGATTCAAAATCTAGATACCCTAAAGCCTTGCGTCGCGCTTGTAGTTGGCCCTGAAGTAAAGTATTGCCAGTGCCTTTGAACAAGTAGCTACCCCTAGTGTGCTCATTATCTTGTGTGAACTCCCCGCTGACTTCGTTAGCTGATAGGTACTCTTTACTGAACACCCTCCAAGCATAAAGCTCGTGTGGCTTAGTAACCCTAATATCTTGAAGGGCGTCGTCCCTCATGTTCCCGAACACGGGGATGCAGGTACGAACGTCTACACCACTGAGTCCAGAAATCTCGGGGGCCAGAAAAGCTGACTGAATACTCCCTTGGGTCAACGCCGAGAGCTGACGCAAACGAAACTGCACCGTAGCTTGGTTGACGACGAAGTACCCACAAGGGGCCTTATAGTTTTCTACGGCGGGGAGCCCCCCCTCACTAATACCATTTCCAGTGTTGTTCCCCACGGCTACGATAAGCTTAGACTTCTCTCGATCGGAAGCTGAGTTCATATCCATGCCTGTGGTAGAGGTGACGAAACCAGAAAGCACAGCGGTATCAGGGTCTGACCCATCGGGGTCTTCAAAGCCTAGGTTGTAGGTATATGTAAACTCATCTTCTATGGCTAGAATAGAGAAGCTCGAGTCTAATGTTTTGCTCTCGTCGAAAGCTGCACAGATGGCGTCACGTATTTGATTTGGCGCGTCGGACAATGCCTGCTCTGTGCGCAGGGTTACAGAGAACGTGAGGTTGCTCTTCTTGAGCTTGAAGGCATTGGCAGCGGAAGTACCGTACACAGCCTTGACATCTGCGCCGTCTTCATCACCCTCGGTAGTTTTCCATCGCACAGAAGGTTGGTTTACCCCAGCGTTATTACCGAATAAGGCGAAAGACCTAATTGTTTGACCGCCAAAAACTTGCCCGTAAGTATTTGCAAAGGTTGTGTGAATGGGAACCTGAGAGTTTGCGGTCGAAAAACCCACCCTACGTCCCGCGTGATACGATTCAGTAGAGTCATACAGGTCAAAGTTTCCGCCAGGCGTAATCTCTATCTGGAAGCTGATGACCGTGTCCGCAGGCATGGTATCCTCCAAGCCCGAAGTATCTATCTGATACCCCGCAGTCCTGTTCACAACGCCAGCGTCCGAATTAGGGATTAAGGTGGAGTTGTCAAGGGATTCTATGGGGGCTTTAGGGAGGATCTTCGGGGTGACAGAAATGTCTACATCGAAGAAGTTTTCGGGGCGGTCTAAGTAAGACACCGTAAGGTTAGCATCTACGGTAGTCTCGTCATACCCCTCTACATAGTTGCCATAGAACAGCCTGTTCTCAACGACGGAGAGAGCCTGAGCCACACGAGGGAGGCTGTCAAACTGTTTCTGCTCTTCCTCTGTTGTAACCCCCGTAAGCACCTGGTCGTTATAGAAGCTGTAGAACGAGGCCGTACCCGCTGTCCCTCGGGGTATCTCGTCAACAACGAAGAACGCACCAGCGTTGCCCTTGCGGACCAAGATTCGTATCGACTCAATCTCCTCAGTGTGGTTGAACACCCCACTTGTCAGGGCAGGTATGGTCAGGTTACATACGTTGTCTAGGAACAGAGATGCCGAGGAGGCGCTGCCTTGGTTCAAGTACGCTGGTGGGACCGCAATATCGGAGTACGTAGAGATTGCGCTCTCTTCACCGCTGATGTAGATACATTGATACGCAAACTGAAACCCAGGCACCCGCCTGAAGTCGCTGATCCTGCGATCAGAATCCGTAGCAAACTCAAAGGTGATGGGGTTCATAGGTGCCTTAGGGCAGGCCGTAATGAAATCCTTCTGATGGATGCTGTTGTCAGCGTAGTCTACGCCCGCACGGGCACGTAAGACGTCAAGCTTGCGAGGTTCGTTGACGTTGTCAGTGAAGTACAGTATGGGGCGGAACTCCCCGCCGTCTCCAGACACGTGAACGACATCCCCCTGGACAACGGAGTCCTCTTGGAAGTTAAACTCTGGGGTGCGGAACACGGGTACATATACGTAGTTGCCGCTGCCCAAGTAGTCCGTGGTGTCGTAAGCGTAGACCCCCATCTCCGATGGTCTTTCGGAAAACACAAAGAAGTACACCACCCCAGTGCGTGCGTCGGATACACTGCCCAACACCCGTCGGTTGGCCTGACCCTCAAAAAGATTAGCAGGGACCCCATCCTGATTGACGTTACCCTTGACTGGCTTCAGCACCCCCTCGTTACCTGTCGAGGTGCTTGCATTAAAGTCGTTGAAGTCTTCGGTTACTACGACGTTGTAGGCGTCGTTCATCTCAGTCTTCTTCTTCAGGCGGTTGTCGCTAGAAGAATTAAGCGCCCTAGGAAATAGCTTCTCGATCATCAGTACTTAGGGGATTGCTTGAAGTTCTTACGAATGGTCTTCAAAGCCTCCTCCTTAGTGAAGTTGCCCAGTCTCGCTTTGGCTTTGCGACGCTCGTTGTAGTACTCTGCCCGTGCCCGCATCTTTTCGTTAGCGGGGACAGTAGACTTGCGCTCACACAGCTTGTAGTATATGAAGCAGCGTAGGGCCTCCTCGGCGTAAACGTGTATGACAGGGTTGGTAGAGCGGGCTTCGTCAGCGACATACTCGATAACCACCTCAGATATGCTAGACTCGGTGTCGATCTCAATCCGATTCTGATCGAGGTTCAGTCGGTAGTACCCCCTTAGGTGCCCACCCCCTACGCCGTACATCCTCCCCATGCCGCCTTGATACAAGTAGTTTTGGAATATGTAGTAGTCTAGGTCTCCGCTGTCTGCATCGCTGCCCGTGGTGCTGCCCTTATCGTCCTCTCTGTCATCAATGACGTTAGCATCAATATTCAGTGGGCCTCCCGCACTACTTGAATCGCCCCCATCGCTAGATATCTTCTGAGAGTAGTTGATGTTTTTGTTCTGGCCAAGAACGTGGACGATACCATCTTCACCCACCACACCTAGCTTGACAAGGTCTACGTAGTCGTCAGGGAGGGTGACAGTGTTGTTGCTCCCTACAGTGCGCTTTAAAGAGCGAATGCGAGAGCTTACATCGAACCCGAACTCCCGTATGCCGCGCAATGCAATGTTGCGGATGGCGACGTCTGAAGCATTGCTGGTATAGTCGTCGCTATCCATGGTGACCATGAAGTCGTCAATGAGTTGACGCAGTGTCACAAAGTTTTGTCCGTCGTCCAATGCCATTACTCAGCTGTTGTTTGTTGCACCCCGTAAGTGGCCAGTGCATTGTCCCTCAATCTTACCCCAATCATCTTCAAGACTTCACTGATCACTTCATTCATGTAATGCTCAGGGAGGTCAAAGTTCATAGACTGGAAGGTGTCTACGATCAGGAGGTTGTCCGCCCCTGGCGTCTGCAAAGGGATGAACTGCGGGAAAGAATCTTCTAGCAGGCCCGAGTTAAAGTTTCTCGCTCTAGGTTGCCTGTAGTACCTCATTGACACGCCTGGGGTGTCGTCAGGGAAAACCTGGAAGACGTCGGTCATCTCTAGAGCTACAGGGAAATCAATCGTAGGGGCAGATAAATTGCTGTTTAATACCCTGCTCGCTTTCTCGTTGTCGTAAACAATCTCCACAGAGGTGTTGGAGTCAAGGACATTCATTGAAATGAGGCGAGCAAAGTCCGCAGGTCTACGGAAGATGAAGGGCTCGTCATCGCTGTTAACCAGGAAGCCTTCATCTATTCCCGTCCCGTCCTCATTAATATTAACGGTTCGGATGAAGGTAGATAAGTCCTCCTCCACCATCTTGTATGCCGACTTATCTCGACCACCGTCCCTACCTGAAGCGCGTAACGCAGTAGCTAGTTTGAGTTCGGTAAACATCTCGTTGAAGATGTTCTGTTGGGCGACACGCGCCAAAGTATTGAACACGTTCGGGGATATAAATCCCTGCTGATCCTTGTTGCAGAGGTCCCTAACTACTTCATATACTCTCTGTACACTGATCATAATACAAATATAAAACAAGAAAAGGCCGCTCTAGGCGGCCTTATCTCTTGTATGACAGGGGGTTAACCTAGCCTTTCTAGCTTCAGCTCAAGGTCGCTAAGTACCGAGGCTCCACGCTCCGTAAGGCAGTACCGAGTCAACACATCTAGGGGGTCTTGACCTGCAGGTACAGACACAATCAATTGATTGCTATCGAACCAATAGGCCCCATTTGGCTTGAGGGCAATGAACTGGTAGTCCGAAGCCTGCTTGACCACGGATCGGGCCTGAACCTGTGGGTTGTCAAAGGACTGGATAAACTCTGCTGGCTTCTTCTTTGCGACGTTCAGCAGGTTGAATCGGATTTCGCTTGTAGGGGCGTTGACATTGAACCCGAAGAAGATGGCTACGGGGAGCAGCTCCTCAATGCTCTTGTCACGGACCATAGAGATGGCGTCGTTGAGCAGGAACTCTTGCTGCAGCTCTTTCTCTGCGTCACGCTTCTTGTCGACCTGACGAAACAGGTTGCCTCCGTTAGCCGCGTTCATGGGGTGTATGTCCATGAACTTCCTCATGTTCGGCTTGTCACGCGGGACAAACAGTTTCTTATCTCTGAAAACTACCGCTTCCTTGCGGGCCTTGTCGCCCTGCTCGTCGGCCCAGATGCTCGGTTCGTTCGGGCAGTATCGGATTTCCCGTACAGTGTCGTTGTCTTTGTCGTATACCGTAACTCCTTTCTGCGGGAGCATGGTTACGACCCCCCCTGCGTTCACTATTTCGTACTCCGCATGCCCTAGGACAGACTCCTTACGGCGTACCACGCTAGACTTTTTGGCTTGAACTGGGGCAGCCTCTGGGGCTGGGGATGCGGTCTTCTTTGGCCGACCGACTGGGCGCTTAGTTTCACTCATGTTAGATTTAATTGAAACACAAATGTATTAAAAAACAAAAGCATTGTAAGTGTCAAACAGCTCCCTAGCTATGCGAGCCCCTTGGGACCTACCTATGTCTGTCTCTATCACGCCAAATCTTGCGATGTTCCCGACCCACGAGGTGTTAGACCCGTCGCCACCAAGCCTGTCGATTGTGAGGTCCCCGTCGGTACGGCCTGGCTCTGTTGCCGCTCCCCCGACTTTGGCAGGTAGGTATCCCACCACATCGCCCTTGTAGTCATGGACTATGATGTTGAAGTTTTTGTCCCTTCTGATTACCCACACATAACATATTTGAGCGCCAGCAACAGAAGCACCCAATGAACCTACGTCATCGAGCCTAGGGTCTTGAATGTTAGACTCCTTGGTCTTGAACTCGGTCGTGTCTAAACTCACCTTGGCTGGATCCCCTGTGTTGCCATCAAAAGTGAAGAACATCTTGTTCTCAGTTGTTCCGACACCAAACCCTTTAGACGCTGTGCCTGTGCTCCCATAGATCTGATTCACATCTCGAACCTGGTTATCGCTGTACACCATGTACATCGTGTAGTCCCCTTGAATAGTTTTGGCTGCGGCAAGACGGAGGGCGTTATTGACATTGAATTCAACAGCGCGCTCCGCTAAGTTTACCGTTGATGTAGGTCTCAGGTTGACAACATCTGTAGCCCCATCGATAACGAAAGTAGCCCCGTCTGTTCCTGAGTTTACCCAATCTACGGTAGCGCCAACGCGGTCTCCGTCTGATGCGGCTGAAAGGCTTTGGGAGTTGTAGTCGAGAGAGGGACGTTGAGTTTGAGAGGGGAACGTAACCCCCGCGATTACAGTGGTGGTCGTCCCTGTTTTGTCTGTAGAGGCTGGGTTTTGAGAAGAGTCTCCCGTGGCCAATAAGACGGGTTGTGCGGGAACCGTAGCGAGAACGGCCCCGTCGGAAGCCCTGTTAAAGGTTGAGAACCCACTGACCGCATCCATGACCATTACGCTCTTCCTACTCTCGCTAGATATGAACTCCATAATCTCCCGTATAAGCTCAAACTCCTCACCCTCTGTGCAGGATACACTGACCCTCACTTTCTCCATGCCCTCGGTGCTGGCTCCACTGTAGTTGTCGTAGGCACCAGCGTCGTTAAACGACAGGTGTACAGCACCTTCAGTAGCGCTCATGTTCGCGATGCTACTGGCAGGAACCCCGAACACAGAGATGCCATCGCCAGTGTTTGATTTGGTCTCACTGAACAGGCTCACTGCCTCTCTACGGAATAAGAAGAACTTCATATTACAAATATACCGACAATAAAAAAGGCCCCCGAAGGAGCCTTTTCTAAAGTCAGTCTTTGGGGTCACTCAGTGCCGTACAGCACAATCAACAGTTTTCCTGCGGTGTAGTTTGCGTCTGTTGTTGTACCTACGGTCAAGTACAAAAATTGATCAGCAGCAGGGAATGCCGTCAAAGACTTGAATGCATTTGCAGAATGGTCACCTGCGTTAATCAACAAAGTCTCAGTTAGGGTGCTAATTGCCGTGTCCTCAGCTCCAGTGCCCTCTGTTGCGGAGTGGATGTTAATGTCTGGATCCCCCCCATCAGGAGTCTCAAGGCATGCCACGGTGCCAGCGAAAATAGTTCCGCTTGTCCCCGCAACAATCTGTCCGATATGACAAGGGTTAGATGTCCCGTCCACCCCGATAATATCTCCAGCAGCCGTTGAACGCAAACCAGTCAGGTCGATATAGATTGAGGTCTTAATGATGTTTCCATTCTTCTCGACCCAGCTATTGTAGACAGTACCAGTACCACCAGTGATTCCCGTTCCAGCCGTAAGGCCATTGTTGTTGGCACCAGAGTCATCGACAGAAACAGCAGTGATGTTGTTGTCAATGAAGTTGCTTGTGACTGAATCAGCAACAACCACGAATTGATCTTTACTGAAAGCAATCGCATTGGAGATAGACTCCATCACAGATTTCTCTGTTCCAGCAGTAACCGTTAGGTCAACCTTGGTGTTGGAGCTAGAGGTTCCGAGAGCATGCTCGAAGGTCATAAGGATGCTGGTGTTATCCAGCTGGTCGATAGCCAAAAGTCTATCTACAGGAAAGGTCATTGCGTTGTCCGATCCCCCATTAAAGTACAAAAATTTTGCAGCCATTTTTTTAGGTTATGTAGTAAAACAAATCATACATGGTGAAAAGTAGGGCCGAAGCCCCCTTTCCGTATTAGTGTAATTACGAACCCAAGAGATTAACAAAAGTCCCTACAGCTGTAATGTTAGGGTGGATGTACTCCCCCGAAATGTCATCTGCGATGACAATCATTCCTCCTGTGCTGTTGTTTATAGCCGAAACAATAGCTGTAAATATTTCTTGGTGCTTCCCCCCACTGTCTATAGTTAGAGGTATATCAACTTGGGTTCCCGAATCTGATGATTGGTCAAAAGAATAGAAAGTAAAAACCGTGTCACTTTCTGCATCAAAACCATAAATTTCAGAAGCTGGAACCATTACTGATGCACTCGTCGATGTTCTGAAGAACAAGTATTTTTTATGCTTCTTCATGTTATGAGTTTAAAGTGATAGCCAAGTTGGTTGAAACCATGTTTGCTCCTCCTGCACTACCTGAAGTATGGAGATATTCATCTTCAACAACATCTGCAAAAGTAATAACACCGTTTTTACCAAATGCAATTTCATCAGACAAGGCTTTGACTATGTTTTTGAAGTTTGTATTATCTCCAGCAGCGTCATCCGTAAAGTTGAAAGTAATCAAGGTTACTTCATTTTCTGTGTAATCAATACTAGGTGCAAACGAGAGGTATCCTTTAGTTGCGCTAATTTGTTGAGCACACACAAAATTATCAGAAGGCAGAAAAACAAAATCGTTAGATGCCACTCTTGTTAATATAACTTTTTTCATTACTTAGCCAGTGTTATGGTTGTTATATCAGTAACCTGATCAAAAAAAGTTTCTGGGACAATAACAGATTCCTTCCCGTAGTTTATTTCGTCCATTAACTTTTCCATAAAAGGCAAGGCCAGAGCATCGGTTACGGCAAGAGTAATAACGGTTTCCTGACCCGATACCCCTCCAAAATAAAAGTTCATCTTTCCCGACTCAGTGTATCCGAGCATACGATCAACGGGCAAACAAATGTTATTTAAATCTGAGATTCTGAAAAACAGCGACTTTGATGAAGAATCAAAGTCTGAGTTCATTCTAATGGCCATAGTTAAAAGTGTTGTGAAGGTTGAGGGAAGGGCCGAAGCCCCTCCCTCTCACTTCAGGTTATTATCCCTTAAGGATGACGTGTTGGTTAGCAGCGCGGACGCAGAGAGCAACCTCAGAGCGGTAGTGGAACGTCGCGACGTCAGCTCCAGAATCGCCGTTGTTGTTGTGTCCGAGAACACCACCACCAGTTACCCAGTGCTCCATCTCACGGCTGTATCCGTTAGCCTCCTTGTAGTACATAGCCAAAGAGGGAGCCTTCATTCCTGTACGTGCGTCAGCCACCTGCGTGAGGGGCAACATAGCACCTTGGAACTTCGTGCTCGCACCCAGCAAATTAGGATCGTTCAGCAGCTTCCAGTCGTGCTTGTGGAATGTGTATCCACCACGGGTGAAGCTCTTGAATCCAAGCTGCACGGCCATGTCAGCATTGTTTTGGAAAGCACCGAACTGACCAGGCAAGCCAGCAGTAACGCCAGTAGCGATACCAGAAGCGAGCATATCGTCGATAGCAAGATCTTGCTTACGGCTCAAGTACATAGCGTACTCACTAGGGGCACCTTGCTTATCGAGCTCGATGATGATGTCATCAAACTCAGCGAAGCTGTCCAGGGGGTTGGCGCTGGCGTTGGTTACGTTGATTCCACGAGCTTCGACCTGCGTAAAGTATCCGTCTGAACCAGGGAGGTCCTTGAGGATGCCAGTGCTTGCCTCTGCGTTCTGCTCTCCGAAGAGCATCATCATCTCGCGGCGATCCTCAAAGCGCTTCCGTGCCTCTTGCTCACCGTACATGAACCAGCGATACTCACCGCCACCGACGTTCACCCATCCGATGTTTGTAGCCTGAGAACCGTTCACTTGGAAGCGATCCTTTACAATCATAAATGGATTCTTCTGACGCTGCACGTCAGTGTCGAGGAAGTGCTCAGGCTGGTTTGTACCCTGCGCGTAGATATTACCGAGAACGATGTAGGTCTCAGCAGTAGAAGCCGTATAAGTAGCCCCATCGTTTGCGATAGTGGCACCATCAAGGCGAGCCAAAGTCACACCATCCACATCACTTGCTCTCAAGTCGTCCACGACCAAGAGGCGAGCCCCCGTGACCGTGTTCATCAGAACGTCATTGGTCTGAAAGAACTTCGATGTAGCTGGGTCGAGGTCTGCAGAAGCTTCTGCAGTCACAGCACCAGTGATAGTCTCACCCGTAGCAGTACCGCAGGTAATAGTTGCTGTTTTATGCCGACGGCCAGCTTCCCACCAATCTACTTGGTCGGCACTGCCACCGCTGTTAATAGCACCTGTAAGGCGCAGGAATCCAGTGATGCCTTGATCACCGTAGGTTTCGACCAGCTCAGGAATGACCAAGTCTTTGGTCGTGTTGATGAGGTCATCGACAGTAGTATACCTTTCTGCTGTCAGACGGAAGTCCGCAGGAGCGACGTCCATACTTGACGGACTGTTAGTAGTTGCCATGTTTTCTTATCTTAAATGTTGAACGTGACCTTGCTGTTGTTTTTCTGCAAGATCGATCTCACCTGATCGGTGAGGGGGTTAGTTTGATTTTGACTAGCAGCGTCGTTTGGCGCTGCAGCCTGAACGTTAGCTGCGTTCGTTACCACCCCACGTTGACCATCGCTCATGCCCTGCCGATAGGCAGACTGCACGATTGTATCGATGTTGTCAACGACAGCGCGGTGCGAAGACAGCGTATCGTAATCCCAACTTCCGTCCTCTCTGACATAGGGGTCAAAGTAGTTCTCGAGTTGGGCATTCTTTTGCTTCAGATGACCCTTGTAGGCGTCATCAAGACCGAACGTAAACGTCTTGTCACCACCGAGGTCGAACTCCAACCCAGTCAGCGCGTCTACATTATGTGACATCTCTGCTACCCAGGCTTCGTCAATGATAGGAGACTCCTCCTGTTGAGCGACTTCCTGCTGCGGGGCTATATACCCTGCACGTAAAGCTTCGATGCTGTCCTTTGCTTTCTGCCCATCGATTTTGAGCTGAAGCTGTGAAAGCTGAATCTCTTGTTCAGAGTGAACGTCGGGATCCATCTTGTATTTACTCTGCAGAAGGAGGTTGACTTCATCTCCACTTAGGTTGGGGTGCTCTGAAACCATCTGCACACGCATAGCAGTGAAGTCGTCCATCTCGGACGGGTTCAACTGCTGGTATGCAAACCAATCTTCAGGTCTCCGCCCTGTGTCCTGTACGAACTTGGAGATAACTTCTAGGCCTTCATCGAGCCTCTGCGGTTGCGACAAGTCTTCAAGGGAATTCACTTCTCGCCCTAGCCTCTCGCTAAGGAATGAAAAGACAGCGCCCTCTACGTCTTGCTGACTGTACCGCTCCTGTTCGGGCTCAGGTTGTACTTCCTGATATTGAACTGGGTTTTCTACTTGCGCCTGTTGGGTTGTATCCTGCTGCTCGTCATTTTCCACGGGGGTAGTGACGGTAGCTTCTTTCTGGAAACTTGCCGCAAGGTCTTGTGGGTTGTCAAAGATTTGAATCTTTGGCTGCTCCTGTGCAGGGGATTCCTGTACTGGTGTTTCTTGAATCACCTCCTGTTGTGCAGGCGCTTCTTGCTGGACTTCTTCTTCCATTTTATTTAATTAATTGTAATTACTCAGGGTGATAGTTTCCTGGTCCAAGGTACAGAACCGCCCCATCAGAGGTTTGATTTGCAGCCAAACTGACCGCAGTCCACCGCCCATAAATGGTCATGCCTGATGGAAACACATTAGCCGTGGCTAACGTCACACCACCTGAGCCTTGATTTGAGTTTGTGAAAATATGAGCTGCTGTTGTTACAGTAGCGGCTCTGTCTAGTTCGATTGCCGAAGCATCTACGGAACCATCAGATGCTACGCCCACCGATTTCACTTTTGCAATAAAAGCTCCTGTAGAGGCGAGATACATTGAGTCGCCTACAGAAGCGGTGGCATCGCCATCCATATCTATAAACGTTACGGCAGTTCCACCAGTGGAAACCGTGTCTTGTGCAATGCTATGCGCGGAACTAGCCGTGTTGAAAAACCTGTTTGGATCTTCAGACACTAGCAAGTCAAACTCAGTAATCCCTAAACATTGAATGGCAACAACAACCTTGCCATCGGGTGGGATGAAGATGTCGGCGTCGGCGTCAATAAAAGCGCAACCATCTTGGCCAAGGCTTGCTCTTTGTAAGTCGTGAGGATGTGCCATGTCTTATGTATTAGCTACCCCCGTAAGGATTAGCAGAGTTGTCGTTACCGAACACACCGTACTCGATCATCTGATCGACGCGGGTGCCGTACACTTCGTACTTCTTATCTGGTGAGACAGGGATGAAAGCAAACTCCCCACCACCGATCTTGGCTACCAAACCCGTATCGGTGTCGTTGTGGATGTAGATGTAGTTTTCCAACTCTGTCTCGAGGTTCTTGATGTATACGTAAGCACGCTCAGAACACTGGTTGGCAATGTAGATAGCCAAGTCATTGGTGTCTGCTGCCACGCCCTTTACCTTCTGGCGGATCAGGCTACCCGAATCCACAGCAAGGTTGGCGTTGACAGTCAGATTCAACGGCGACGTAAGCACCGCAGGACTGTTCAGTGTAAGGCTGGCCTTAATCGTTGCCATTACCCTTCGTAGATGACAAGAAACTCAACAGTGAAAGATGTACTTACACTAGGGGTAATCTTAATGTCTTGATCTCCGTTGTATGGGAGGAGGCACCAATCGCCCGCATACAAGCGCCCCAACAACTGAGACTCGACAGTAATTATGGCGTTCTCTGTAGCCACGGAGCTGCAGTTCTTGATGTACACCTTATGCGCCTTGTCGTCAGCGTAGTCCGCTTTGTCAACCAGAGTGTACTGAGAAGTAGCCGTGGTCGTCTTACGACCGACCCCCGTAGTCTGATCAAGACCAGTCAGGGTTCCAGCTTTAGTTAGCGTAGACGTAGACGACAGAGAAAGCGCGTCACTAGTCAGGTCCGAGCTAGACAGCGTGAGTGTTGCAGTGGTGGTAGCCATTAATAATTATTTGTAGACAAATATAATACTATTTCTTCTTGCCTTTGCCAGCACGAATCTTAGCGGCTTCTTTCTTCCCGAAGTCGCTCTTTACTCTCGCCATTGCCCACGCATGCTGGGAAACTTTAGGTCTATTACCTGAGGACATGTAGGCCGCCAACCCCCTCTTATACACCTGCTTCTGAGCGGCAGACAATCCAGCCATACCACCCTTCTTATACTTCTTTACTACCCCGCCTTTCTCCATGCTGTCTCGCTCTTTCATAAGGGCGTCAAGGTTATCTGGGTACGGCTTGCCCTTCTCGTAGATTTTGGCAATCCTACGAATGAGCTCGGCACGGCGTCCTGGGTTCTTACTTCCCTTCAGGTACTTCTTATTAATCTTCATTTACCGTGGCTTGCTGTTTTGAACTTTGCCTTTGCTACCGCCCCTGGGTGTGGCTTGTATTCACCTTTCATCAGGAAGTACCTCCCACCTTCTTCCATCCAGTGGTAACCTGACGGAGGGTCTACACTCACGGTCTTGGAGCTCACCTTCAGCTTGCCTCCTTTGTTGTACTTGACGGTGTTCATTGCACTTGGTTCTTGGCTAAGAGCATTTTGATCTCCTGTATCTCAGTCAACAGGGTGTCAACCTTCCCCTTGAACTCGCTGTTGTCCATCTCTAGGACTTTGACTCTAGACTTCAGGGTTGTAAACTCAGACTGAAACTTCAGCCACATCCCGATTAAAGCCGCCGCTACACTGAGTAGCTCAAATTGTGTTAGGTCCATTACCACTTCACTTTATTAGCCCAGTATGCTGCGCTCATCTTCCCCTTCTTAATGTTGCGTCCGTGACGAGATTTAAATGCAGCCCGCTGCTTGGCGTTCTGATTTGTCTTGGCCCCCTGCTCTCCAAATCGGATGAGCTTCACTTTATTCCCTTCTTTAGCCAACACGATGTGTGACTTCTTGGGGTGCTTGGGGGTACGCTTGGCTTTATTAACACCTGATAGTCCATACTTCTTCAGCATGTTTTTTACTCTATTAGACGTACCTGTAGCCATAATACAAATATAATTAAAGGAACCCTTGGGTGATTACTCAACAGGGTCAATGTCAGGTTGCCAAAAGTCAGTCGCTATTTCAGATAAAATCTCACTATGAGTAAACTCATAAGAAGCGCTGGGCAAGTAGGAAATGCTGAACGGCATTGACCCATCGTACTTTACGATAAACCGAGTGCCGTCAAGAGAGTACTTCAAGTAGTTAGGGTCTTCCATGACTTCACTGAAGTCTACAAGCCCAATGTCTACAGACCCTACAATGACATAGTTCCTATTGTCTTGACCCCGCATATCTTAAAAATTTTCAGGATTTAGCATGTCTGGACTAGGAATCCATCCCGCAGCATCAGCTTCTTCTTCTGTCAACTGCACTGAAGTTGTAGGGATAAACGTTCCAAACGGAACCGACCCACCACGATTGGCGTTAATGTATGCCGACAGTTGGTCCTTTTCATTTTGAGGAATCTCAGGCATTAGTGACAGCATAACCGTAAGGTCTACTTCAGGATGAATTCGAATCATATCTGCAGAATCGGTAATCAGCGCCACTTGATTTGTTACAGGGTGTGTAATGGTTCCGTAATACATCAACGTAACGTCATCAGGATTCTTCATTGAATCAGGTCTGCGAAGGCTATACACTTCAGTGTTAATTGCGATAGCCCTCTCTTCAGAGGTCATGTCTTCTGTAGGTTGTACAGGCAGATAAATTTTTGCCATTATGAAATTGAAAAGTGGGTCATCATATTGCTTTCAATAGACGAAGCGTTACTACTCTGATTGCTACTAGAATCTTGCCACATTATAAACTCTTGACAAGTACCTTGGAATGGAAGGATTAATCCTTGGTATGCACCAATACAAAACTCGGTTACTGCCGACCTATTTAAAGCAGTCCCCTCCGTAAGAAATGACATCAACAACTGATTGTTGTTATAGAATGTGCTTTTATACGTTGATCGAGTAGTAACTCCTGAAAAAGCAGCCGAGCCATTTTTTCGATACCGCGCCCACTCGTTCGTGTAGTCTCCGTTGTCTCCATTAAAGCCATCCATAAGGTGTGACGAACTTCCGCTTAATGACAGGTCGGCCCAGTATCTGTTATCATCCTGAGTGGCTAAAAGTATTTGACCATTTGCAGTCGTGCCTTTCCTCACGGCAAAAACAGAGTAATAAAGGCTAACGGCAATGTTAGCATCAAACTCTAGAATCTTAGCGTTACCCCCTTCCCCAAATTCAATAGCGGGCTCTCCATTTTCAGTGATTACTACCCCCGCCTCTGCTATTTTAGGCAGGGTAGTGTAGCCTGAGTTTGCCGCATCGTTTGTTCCGCCTACGCTAGCTTGATCATACCATTTTACTACGTAAGCATCATAGTTAGTTCCTGACGGGTTGTTACACGCAGTTACAATGGCAGCCGTGTCTAAGTCTCCGTTAGCGTCAAACCCAATGTCGTATTGTGGATCACTAGAATTTACAGTACCTACTGAGGATGCGCTATCTACTACAATACGCATAGATTTAGTAGCAGTGTTTGCTAACTGTCTCACGGAGTATGCTACGGCAGCCCCTGTACCGTAACTCTCAGAAAGCAATCCAGAAGTAGGAACACCAAAGCTTACTGCTTTTGCATTGTACAGCGCTGTCACTTCAGCTTGACTAAGCGCCTTGTCATAAATGGAAACTTCGCTGATGTCTCCATTAAATTCAAACGACGAGCTTACCTCTGAATAACGCGCTAAACACAAGTCGCTTGTGTTGTTTCGGCTGTTACCTAAGGCCCCACCCGTGTAGGCAGTAACGGTCGTAGAGTATTGAGTGCCGTCAGCATAAACTAATGCCGTAGACGTAGACTCATCAATTGTAACGATGACTTGGTGGAAGTCTGTTGTGTCGTTTATAGCGGTTAAAAACCCCGAACTGCTCGGTGTTATATCTATAAATCCGCCTCCACTATCTCCCATCCGAAGCATCATCCCGTTGTAACTGCCGCTTCTTAGCGTCCACTTCCAACCCGCTACTGTGTTGCTGTCAGGTGACTTGCTTGCGATAGAATAGATAGGTGTGGTACTTGACGCGCTTAACAACCCGTCTAACCTTACCCAAGCCTCGAAGCTGTATGCACTGGATGCCCCAAATATCTGCGGCCCGTTGCTGTTGTTTACAGCTATGTCATTGACACCATCAAAATCAAAGTGATCTGGAGTGCCCGAAGTGAAAACGGGTCCGTTGGTCAAAGTCATATCATAACCTCCCGACTTCAAATCAGACCATGTCGTTCCTGATCCCCCGTAGCTTGCAGCATTTTTTGCGTCATAGAAGACAACAGGCGCAACCGTACTTGAAGGAGCGGAAAGACCATTAAGGCTTGCTATGCTTGCTTTAGCAACGCCATTGATACCCCCTATCGAAGAAAAAGCAACCCCGTTTACTTTGCTTATGTCTGGCATTAGGCGACCTCAATAAAGTCGTTGGAGGGGTTGAACCAAACTTGACCATTGGTACTGTCCAAGCAATACCCCACCACTCGAACCACGTCGCCACTGCCTGAGGGTGCGGTACCCGTTATGTCTCCCGCTGTAGTCGAAACGTACAGCTCGTCTGCAATTGTTCCTGGGTCGTGGTCTAACGTAAACATTCCTCGAAGGAGCATCCCGTCAGAATCTGGGTCGGTGCCTAAAGCAATCCCTAGAAGAACTCCCCCTGATGTTGCCACTGCGTCAGCATCAGCTGCAGCCCAAGCCCCGTCAGACTTGTAATAACAAAGTTCACCCTGGGTCGTACTCCCTGTTCCTATTTTAACAATGTCCCCTTGAACACTAAAATCTGTGTCTGATGTCTTAGAAAAGACATTCTTGGTCGATGTCAGCTCACCAGTAACATCGGCCCCTGAAGCAGTTACACTTAGCCTCTCTGTATTATTAACCTTTACGTTAACCTCATTAGAAGTACTAAAGTCTATGTATTCTTGGTCCGCAGCGGTTCCTACTTTTGTGATTCCGCTGTTGATGATTGAGGTAATGGTGGTTTGAGCAGCCCCTACGTTCAATGTGACAGAACCTGTGGTCCCCCCTCCAGACAATCCGTCCCCTGCAGTAACCCCTTCAATGTCTCCACCACCACCACCACCACCACCAGCAGCAGCTATAGTTATTGCTCCGTCAGCATTAGTAATTGTTACGTTACTACCTGCCGTTAATGTCGCTACAGCAGGCCCGCTAGTACCTCCTATTAAAAGCTGGCCATTTGTGGACATGGCGGCAGCTGCAATCGTGTCTGTACCGCTGTCTTGTGTGATTAAGACTGCCTTGTCCGCCAAAGATGTCGCGCCAGTTCCACCTTGAGCTACGGTTAAGCCTCCAACCTCTAGGTCAACCGTGCCATCATCATCCTGATATGTCGCAGTAATACCGCTCTCTGTATTGCTGCTGAACATCGCGCCAGCAATGTCCTGAACTTGCTCGGTAGACAAGGGGGTAGTCTGACTTACGTATGACAAGTTCCCCGACCCATCCGTCTTTAATACTTGACCGTCGCTACCGTTTGATGTGGGAAGGGTGAACTGAACATCGCCTGAAAAGCTACTATGTGCTGGGGCCTGCACGGTGACTTTGTGTGCGGCAGAAGTCTCGCAGTAAAAGTCGATTTTACCTGGGTTCCCCGTTCCACTAAGGATTTCTACGTGGCCGTCAGAAACTTTTACTCCGCTAGAAGAGCTAGCGCTGTCAATGACAACCTTGCCACTTCCGTTAGGCTTTATGTCAATGTCCGCATTGGACGCGCTGACAATGTCATTGCCGTTGACATCAAGGTCCCCACCAAGTTGTGGGGAAGAGTCTACTACAATGTTTGTTCCACCGTCTGCTCCTGCCGAACCCGTAGCCCCCGTAGCCCCTGTATCTCCCTTATCTCCTTTAGCGCCTTGAGCTTTAACCGAAATCGAGCTTTGATCTGGCACTGACACCGTCACCGATGTCCCACTCGTTACTGTTATCTCTGTAGCCATCAGGAAATAAGATCAGAGATGTCATCGTTCACCGTGAAAGATCCTTTTAGGATCGTAGTAGAAACAGAGTTAACTATCTGTTGGATATCATAAACGTACCTGCCTGGGGTAACTTTTCTCATGATGTCATCAGAAGCGGTTATGGTAACATTACCAGAGTCATCTGTAGCAAAACTGAAGTTGACCCCCTCTTCGGCAACACGCCCCCTAGAGGTACTCCCCACCACAAGTTTCCTTGATCCTTTTTCTTTAACCCTGCTCCTAACCTGCATTAAGAACTCATACCCTAGGGTAGACAATTGAAGAGCAGTTCCTGTTGAATCCTTTAAGGTCAACGTCAAGCTAAACGTATCCCCCTTTCGGCAGGTTATGTCTAGCTTCTCAGATAAGTCTAAGTTTACTTTACTTGCCATTACTGAAGTAATTGTGTGATATCAAACCCTGAAGCACCATCATCCTCTAGCGTGCCGCGCTCCCCCTTCCTTTGAGAGATAAGCTTACTCTGCTCTACAGCTTGCTTCTTTACTCTTGCGTCTTTGCGGTCGTCCTTTTGAGTCTCTATCTTCTCCCTGAATAAGTCGTCTGCCCCCTTTGAGGCCGAGCTGTTCATGATCCTGAGCTGCTCAATTTCCTTCTGCATCTCATGCTTGACTCGCTCGATAGCAATTGTAGCCTCGGTCTCTAACTGAATCATCTGAGCGTCTAGCTGGGCCTTCATCTGCATCTCCTGCTGCTTCGATTGAGAGGCGACCATAGAGGCCTGCTGGGCCTGCTGGGACTGCATCTGAGAGTTCTGCATAGCCACCTCTTGCTGTTTCTTGAGTCGCTTCTTTCTCCGCAACACTAGCAGTCTCTCCGCCTGGTTTACGTCCTTCATAGACCTCACGGCCATAGCGTCTTCTAAGTCGAGCTCCTTCTGAGAAAGGGCAATCTGGATGTTCTGCTCTAAGTAAGCTTTGTCTGCATCCTCCATCTCTTTCTCTACCTGGACCCCGAAGTTGTACATAGGGAGCTCACTAAAGGAAGAGAGAACTTTCATGTTCTCTTCCCCAATAGAGTTCTGATAGGCCTTAAATATTACCGACTCAGGGGGGAGAATCTGCAAGCACTTCACCACGTCCTCACAAACCTTCTTGTACAGGATCATGGCGGCATTGGTGATGTCATACGTAGCGTTGTTGCTCGCTGCGATAGCCTGCTGCTGAACCCCCACTAAGGCGTCACCCTTAGGCGTGGAGGCGTCTACCACCTCGTTGATGCCCGTGGTGTCACGGATCATACGCAGGTAGTGGTTGTACAGCCCAATCAACTCGTTGATGTTTCGGATGTTGTTCCCGATCTCTCGTACTGGAGGATTCTGGAAACCACCCTCAGGGTTCTTACTTCTGTAGTAGAAGACCCCCGTCTGCTCGTAGATGTCATGGAGCTCTAGAGGCTGCAGGTCTCCACCTTTTCCGAGCTGAACATTCTCCAACCCTTCGATATCGATAATCAACCCATCAGGTTTCGCTTTTGCGATAGCCTGCTGTAGCTTCAAGTGGGTAAGCTGCAGCATATCCGCGAACCCCACGCAGCTGTCCACCATGGACTTCGGCATCTGGTCACTGAGGTTGACGGCTACGGCAGAGTACGAAAGCTTTGCCTTAGATATGTCATGGATGTTTTTAGGTACGTTAGCCTTCCTCCCGTAATTCAAGATGTGCTTGGTGCCTAGGATGTACATCCCTGAGTACACCGTGGCAATTTCCATCTTATGTGGGGTGCGGTCGTATACGCTTCCTGACCGCTCTTTGTAGGTAAACCCTTCATAGAAAAACCCAGTGTTTCCGTGCCTGTTTTCTTTCTCCTCGAAGTACATGCAGTCCACCGAGATAAACTCAAACTCCATAACCTCTACGGTGTAGGCCCCATAGTTGTCTTTTTTAATCTTAGAATTAGAGTAGGGGGCCGACATGTTTGTATTCGAAGAAGACAGCTTTGCCTTTTTCGTAATCTTCTGCAGGTCTTCGTCACTCAACTCATCCCCCGCAAGCCTCTTCAATTCATGCAGAGGGACCTGCTTTACGTGCCCAGCATAAACGATGTCGTCAAGGTTGGGGTCGTCAGTGTGGCTGTGTATGAAATTTGTGGGGTCTACATACTCTAGTTTAATCCCGTAGTTCGGGTCGTTGGTACGTTTCACCACGCTCATCCCCAGAGCTGCGAGGTCATTAACGCAGCGACGGAAGGTGTTGTCCTCGAAATTATTCCAAGACAAAGTCATGTTCGTCGCTATCTGGGCGGAAATCTCCGCGTCGGTCTTTATGTTTGAATCAAGGAATATCTCCGCCTCCTCTAGTGTGTCGGGTATAGACTCTGGGTCGTCGCCTACGAGCACCTCCCCTGTCAGTTCCTTCAGCTTCTGCAACTCAGGCTTTAGCTTAACCTGGTTCTTCAGCTTGTTTTTTTGTTGGTTTTTCTCTGATGAAGAGAGTGGATCTACGGCCTCTAGGTTGGGGTATGGATTCCTAGCTAGGATTTTATTCACCACAATCCTAACGAACTTAGGGAGGATAGGCACTGAGGTGAAGTCAAGGTTCATCAAGCTCCCGTCACCATTGCTTGGGTCTAGGGCGTTCAGCATCTGCTTGTAGATGCTCGTGTCTTGAGTTCCGTTTGCGTAATCCCTGTTCCGCGAAAACACACTCTTCTTGCCCCCTATGCTTGAGCTTGCCGTATCGGGACTCCCCCACTGCCCTTCAATCGCCTTGGCGTATTTTAGGCCGTACTCCTTCCCCAACTTCTCTTCCTGAGGCGCTAGGGGATTAGGGAAACCACCTGACTGGTCACTTTTATTATTGTACATGTGGGGCCAAGTAATTAATACCCACAAATATAATAAATCAACCCCTCACGTTATATCGCCTAAAGAACCGCTTCTCATCAAAGGAGGTGGGTTCTTTTTTGGGTTTCACTTTCTGTGCCGCAAGGAGCGCCAATCCTGAACTAATTGTAAGGTCAAACCTCGTCCTGTTTGTTATATCGTACCCAATCCAATCTTCTAGGGTTCTGTTGAAGTACATGTTCCCTGCCTCCCCCGTTTCTGAGTTAGACCCCACATAATCATGGATGTATGCTTCAATTGCTTGTGCGTGAGACTGGATTACATCAATAGAGTTTGATGGTATCCCTTTTGTCTTTACGTTCACCTTAGAGCTTGTACTCATCAGGTGCTGCGGCCTGTCCATAAGATACCCGTCATACCCCCTAGACTCAAAGTACCTCGCTATGCCATACTTGTTGTTCTCAATCAATATCGGGTACCCATAAAAAACCGCCGCCATGAGTACATCTTCGTAAAAAATGCTTGCCAGTGGCGGGCGGGAAGCATACTCAACAACAAACATGTTAGCAGGCACCTCCATATTAAACTTGTTGTACAGATGGAGCGCACCCTTGGATCCGCGTCCATCCACAGTAGCATCGAGATCATAGCTGTCCACCCCCCCACAACCAAGGTGAGGGTGAGGAGCGACCCTTTTAGTCCTTTCATGTGCCTTTTTATTTCTTAACTCTGCAGGGGGCATCCAAGCCACCCGAAATCTCCCCTCTATATCTGGGGTGAACACCACCTCGGAATCTTCAATTCCACCCCTCCAAGAAAACTGTCCGCGCACTACGGGGTTGGGGAACAGCGAGTCGTTGTGCTCTACCTGATCGTAGATTTTACCTATGTTAAACAGGCTCCCTTGGATGCTGTCCCTGAAGGCCTCGTCGGTTGTAAACGGGAACTGCCTTATAACCTCGTTTAGTTCCGACGCGTCATGCTTCAGGCTGTCCCTCTCGTTCTTCAGAAACGTCTTGGCCCCCATGTGGATGTACTCACCATCGATGCCCTGAACGTGACCGTCAGGGTCTTCTATTACGGCCCTGCCATAGACATCAAAGAACCCCTCCATAGATTCGTATGCAGGTATGAACAGCTTGTACAGGCCGCTCCGAGTCCTCCCGTTTTTGTTTCTTTCACCTGGGTCTGAGTCCTCCCACAGGTCTTTGTATTCCTTCCCCCCTTTCCCCATGGGGTTTACTGTGCTTCCTACCATGGCTTTTCCTACGATTTTTCTTCCGACGATCAAACACGTCCTCTGAATCCTCCAAGCTTCTCTTATATCTGTAGGTCTTTCCCATTTTCCTGCTTCATCTAGA
>PDMW01003987.1_pt1 | contig 28220 bp, 47 predicted proteins | sample 1515511 | NCBI WGS metagenome assembly PDMW01 (sample SAMN07343023, study PRJNA328102) | Marine metagenome, whole genome shotgun sequencing project. | biome: marine; feature: bay; material: water; isolation source: viruses from water sample < 0.22 micron filtered, nuclease treated, low... ... | reverse complement strand
TATATTTGTACAAGAAACAATTCTAAAATTAAAAGTTATGCAAAACAAAGTAATTATTACAACACAGTACAGAGAGAACTATGGAGCACACGATTGGGATGGTACAGGAGACTGCCCTCAAGGATGGAAAATGAAGGGTGCTCATCTATTTAGTTTAATGATGGATGTAAATGACCTAATGTATGATAAAGAAAGGTGCTTAAAAGTCATTAAATCTATGTTAGCTAAAGAATCTAACAACTATGAATCGTTTGAGTATGTAGAGCACGAGGTTCAATGGAATAGTCCAACTGAATTGAGTTCAGATGTATTCAAAGAAATGATTAAATCCGAAAGAGAGACTAACCATACAATTGCGGGAGTAGATTTCTCAGAAAACATTGAACAACTAAATAAATTAAAATAAGAGTTATGCTAAACACAGATTACACACAAATTAAAGATTTCAAGCGTAAACTTTACCAAAAAGTAAAACAGGGAGAGCGAGGCTATGACCCAAACGATGTACAGTATAAGTTAAAGCCTCGTATAGAAACAATTGTATTTGGAACTATGATTACAGGTGTTCCCAACATTACCGAAGAGACCTACATTCAATTCTACAATAGACTTCATTTAGTTGAAAGCATTCAAGGTTGTTTCTTTTGGAAAAAGGTAAGAGGAAAGTCTGTACCCGACCCAATTACATTAGAAGAGGTTAAATCAATGATTGGATTAACTTCCAATGCTTCTATCATCAGTAGGAGTAGATTTTTGAAAAGATTTAAAAAGGAAGAATTATAAATAATAATAGAAGATAGGTGTATAAGTAACTATGTTATGTGAGCATAGGGTAGGACTGCAATTAAGCAGTAAACCGAAACACGCTTATGCACCTATTGTTTAAAAAAAATATGAGTATGAAAAATCAGAAACCAAGCCATTGTCCAACTTGTGATGCGAGTTTAGATGGAAGATGGGAAAATATCACTAAAGGTCAAATCACTCTTCTTAATAAGCTACACAGAGGTATTAAGAAATTTAATAGAAATTCCATTCATTTACAGGATGATTTGAACCTTACTAAGAACGAGTACAATAACTTTCAGAAACTTCGTTACAACGGCTTGGTAGCCCACGCAGAGGGTACAGGATGTTGGTTAATGACTCGAAGAGGTGCTTCATTTCTTAAAGGAGAAATTGATTTGCCTAAAGGAGTTTTAGTCTTTAGAAATAGGATTCAAAAATATGCCACAAAAAGAGTTGATATAAAATCTGTTTTAAAAAACGATGAGCCTTACTATTATCAAGCGGGAGATTTTGATTATCAAACTGTTGATATAGTAGATTTCGAATTAGATAAAATGACAGGAATTATATTTGATATAGATGGACAGGGAACTATAAATTTTGATGAATTATGATTTTTAACACACACGGAGTATACCAAATAAGCAATGCAATCGCCTATTATATAGAGATAAGCGAAGATAATTCTGCCGCACGTTTATTAGTGAACGATAAGGCTACAGAATTTTTTAAGATTGAATATATCTTTGACGAAGATATAGGAAATACAGTTGCAGTAATAGACCCCGAAGGATATAATGTTGCAATGTATCAAGTGATAAACTGTTCAAATGACGAAATAGAATCGTTTGAATGCGTTATATGCAACGAAGAGCACTATGGTTATGGTAACAATCCATCGCCTTTTAAAGAGAAAGGTAAGTGTTGCTCTGATTGCAATTACAAGGTCGTTATTCCTAAACGAATGGAAGAGTTATTTCGATAATATTAGGCGAGGGGACAGAGCAATGACGTTTGGAAGTTCTTTGTTGAGAAAAAAAGTCCTCGCCTTTTTCAAAAAAAAAATATGAGTTACGGAAATATTGAATATGATATAATTGGCAATCCAATTTGTGAGATTTGCGGTAAAGCATACAGTAGAGTTCTATCTCACGTGAGACAAGTTCACGATATGTCAGCAAGAGATTATAAAAAAAAGTTTGGACTTGATTTAAACAAAGGAATTTGTAGTAAAGACTCATCAGCTAAAACACGAAAGCATACAATGTCTAACTATGAATCGGTTATAAAAAATAATTTACTGATTAACGGTAAAAAAACCCAATTCAAAGTTGGTCATAAAGGAAGGACAATAGATAAAGTTAGTGAGCAAACATTGATAAGATTGAAGTCTAATTTTGATAAACAGTAATAAAGTTGTATATTTGTACAAGAAACAATTTAAAAATAAAAGTTATGCAAGAAGTAAAAGTTACCGTATTTGAAGCGGGTAAGTCAGAAGGATACATTCAAAGCTATCCCGAATCTCCATCATTAAAAGATATGCAAGATTTAGTAGGTGGTTACATACAGTTAGTACCACTAAGTGATTCAGAGTATATGGTATGTAATGAAGAGGGTTTAATAAACAACTTACCTATAAACGATATGGCTAATGAAATTCTCCAAGTTCAGAATCCTTATTTCGCAATGTATAATGTTATTGTTGGAGATGTATTTATAATTAAAATAAAGGATTTTGAATAATCAATACAAAGGTAGAGTAAAGATAAGTGATAAAGTCTCTAAGAACGCATCTGAAGATGAAATAAAGCACATTTTAAATGCTACTTATATTGAGGATTTATTTATTGATGGTAAAATAAATCAAGAAAGAAGATTTTACCTTCACGATTTAAACGATGAAAAATTTAATTTAAACTATGCTTATGGTTAAGATAATTGAAAAATATGAAAATGTTCACATAAAATTTTTCGAGAAAGACTCACATCAGAAAGTAAAAATACTCGATGTGAAAGAGAAAGGCTCGTTTGAAGAAATAGTTGTGATGCATAAAGATGAAATAATACTCATTGATACGCTAAATAGACTTCAGATAACTGCTGATATTTATAAAGATTCAATGGATGCTATTTGGAAAATGATTGAAAACTATGGATATAGTGAGTTTTTAAAGGGTAATTTAGAAAGAATAGAATTGGCTAATTCGAAAAAAATAAACTAAATTTAGAATGTATGCAGAAAGTTAATTTTATGAAATATCATTTTGTTCGTGAAATCCTTGCAGAAATGCCTAAAAGATATACCAACTTAAAGGTCATTGCTCTGTCTATGGCTAATAATGTTCACGATGTTGAAATAGATGATATAATGGAACAAATTTTAATTGTCGCTAAACAAAACTCTTTGTGCGTTAAATTAAAGATGTTTAACGGAGAAAAAATGGTGGAATATAAGCACGAAGACTTAGTAGATGCCATTCATTTAATTAAACTTTCAACCGTATTAAACTAATGAAAAATATTCAAGAATTTCACGTAGCATTCCTTATAAAAGGCTCGGATAGCAATATTGTTATGAGCGGAAAAAATTATAGTGCTAAAAATGTTAAAGCTGCTTTAGAAAAATATAAATCTGATAAGAAAACACCCGCAATAAATAAGGTTGTTTACATAATTGATAAAAGTTTTGAGATAACACAATGTCCTATGGTGTAATTGGCAACACGTCTGTTTTTGGTACAGAAGAGTCGAGGTTCGAACCCTTGTGGGACAACTAATAATAAATACTGTACACCCTTTACTTAAAGAACTATAAAATTTGTATCTTTAATTTATGAAAGATGAAAAAGAAAGAACATTCTTACCTTATGAAGTTTGGGTAGAAATAGACGAAGAAACTGATGACGAGAAGGTATATGATTTTGCTTTATTTGAAGAAGCAGAAGCGTTTTTTAGAAAAATTAGAAAAGTATCACATTGTAAAGTTCTTTTGCGTGAACATCAATTATCAAATTATAATCACAAAATTTACGCAAGTTATCATCCTTAATGTTAACTTTGTAACTTAGATGTCTTTAAAACCCAAGAGGTTTGCGTACATTCCCCCTTGCATACGGAGAATTGTTTCTAAACGTAAACTGATTGGGTTTTTTTATTTTAATAGATATAAAACAGTCATTATAACCGTACCCGCAACGCCTAATACTCCATTTACAACTTTTTTTCTACGCTCTTTCTTTAGTTGACCTTCGATTATGTTTTTCTCTTCAATATATAGTTGCTTAATATCATTATTTTTTATAACAATTAAATTGTAATTAGCCTCCATATTTTTGTAATTACTCAGTTTAGATTCTTGTATTGATATTATAGAGTCTTTAAAAGCAATCTCAGATGAATCTAATTTACTTTTGATAGAACATCTCTCATACAATAAATCCCACTCTGTAAGTTGTCTTGCCTGTTCCATCGTAAAAATCAAACACGTATCATTTTCAATGACTAATACTTTGGGGTAATCTTGAGAAAAGGCAACCCCATAACTTATGATAAAAAAAATAAATGTTATTTTAAGTCGAATCATTTTAAAACTTTTTTATCCAATAATCTAAAACCTCATCACTTTGAAAAGATTTAGCTTTAATTATTTTATCACGATAAACAATAATGGTTTTGTTTCTAATTGCATCAAGACTGTCTAAACTATGCTCGTATCGCCTCTGTTTGCTTTCAAGTTGTTGTATAACCTTTTTTGATTTTTCTATCTGTGATTTGTAAGAATTTATTTCTTGCTCTTTATGTTGAATCTCATTCTGTAACCTTTGTTCGTATAATTCAATAAGGTCTAATCTTTCATTGTTATTTCTATTCCATCTAAAAAAAAGAATAGCAATTAGAATAACTACTAAAATAGCTAAACTATAATTTACTTTATTTCTAAAATCAGAAGAATATAACATATTAGTCTACAATAGGCTGCTCTGAACTATGTTGAGTTACAATTAAACCTCTTTTGTTTGTGACAAATGTATAACGAGCAAGAACATTGTCATCTATACCATCCTCGTTAGTAAAATCAAATGAATAATAACCATTGTGTAGCTTCATTCCGCAACAAAGGTCAATAGTCTCATTGTAAACGATTTCACACTTTAAATTTGGCTTATCTAAGAACATATTAAAATATGGTAATATTTTAGCCTTACCTTTTGCGATAACTCCATATGTAGGAACTAAAACTGCATCTTTGCAATAAAGTGATAATTGAAGTTTTGGATTTCTTTTCGCAATTGTATTTGCCCAATTTTGTATTACTTTTGGTGTTTTCATAATGTTTCTTTTTTTGATGTAACTTTTGACTTAAAATTTTTCTCGTTTATTAAAGTATATGTAAAATAATCCCCCCAAATTCTTTTCGAAGCCTTACATATATCCATAAATTCTTTAAAATGATGTGGCGATTGAAATACTTGACAACCCGCACTATTTCTATCCACTCTCGGTAGAACATTATATTTTGATGCTCTGTGAATGTTAATGCCGAATAAACCTGTTTGAACACTACTTTCAATCATATCATATTTAGCATCCCTATTGTTATCTCTATATACACTAACAGGATTTCTTTGACATAATGCTTGATAAGAATTACGATGCAAAGCTATCTTCCAAGTTCGGGAATACCTCCCTTCTTTCAATATTGCACAACCTCTTGGATTCATAGGAACTTCCATCCACTTTAAACCCGCTAATGTTGTAATTGGATATTGCTTTATAGTCCATTTACCTTTATACTTCCAAGCAACCACCATAAGGTCATTAAACTTATTAGTCACAGGTTTATCACAACGTATTCCAATAATATTAAGGTTATAATCTTTCGAATCGTTTGTAAATGCTTTTAAACCCGCTCTTTTTAGGGCTAATTGTAGATTTTTTGAGTCTATTTCTAATTCCATCTTGTATTATTTTTTTTTATTTTTTTTAATGAAGTATTTGAAATGAAAATAAGCCCCCCAAGAAAAAACTAAAGCAATGCCTAAGTTCATAATGGTTTGAAAAACATCAGTTTGCTTACAACTTAAAAAGTTATAGAGCGAACCACAACAAATTAAAATAAGACCCAACTTTACTAATGTCCTTTCAAAAATAGGAATTTGATTCATCTTTGAATTTAAACGACCAAACACAAATATTATGAATAATATCATTGAAAAGCATATGGTAATATTCGCTAACTCATTTAATATCGTAATAATTTCACTAAAATTCATTTTATATTATTTTTTACCTTTAACATTAAGTAACTTTTGACTTATCATTTCTACTCCTTTCAATCCTAAAAAACCAAGAATAAAAGCTATTCCTAATTCATAATCTTTGTTTATATTTAAAATATTACACGCTATAGGTGTAATGTAGTTTGCACTTCCTGTACCCGCCAAAATAGAAAAGAGACTTGTTCTCCAATCTTTTGCAGAGTCTTTACCTAATAACAGAAGACTTCCAAACAAACCCGCTACTGATATTCCTATATTTATTCCTATACTCTCTAAAATCTCCTTCATTTTTTTAATACGTTTTTGATAAAACCAAAACAGAAGTAGAAATTGAATTTTGAGGGGCAGAAATTTGCCATTGAGCCGTAATATTTAGAGTATTTATAATTTCAGTATTAAAAGTAGTATTGTTTAAATCAAAAAAATCAAGACCTTCAAAAGCGTTACTTGCATCTTTATTAAATATATAACTACCTATGGTCTGAATCGAAGCATTTGTCTCACTACCTAAACTCCTAATTACAAAATCTGCCTCAATCTCCCAAACTTTATTTGTTGTTTGGGGCATATTCATTATACCCGATGTAGCTAAAACTATATCGTTTGATTTTATATTAAATACTAAATCTATGTTATTTGCACTTGATACAAGCCCTCCCATTTTTAAATGATAGGAATCCCCCACTTTAAAATTATTTGCGGGAACAGATAGACTACCAACACCCGAACCAATTAAACTCTCTTCATCCGTACCCGTAATGGCTGCTGAATCACTTATCTGTGAAAACAACCCATAATTTAAAGTAGGCAAAAGTGATATTGTTGGTGCAGAACCAATTCCGAATGATGGTATCTTTTGTGACATTTATTCTTTTTCTTTAGGGCTTAAAGCGATTAAACTTCTAAACTTTCGGGTGTTATTTTTAAATTCATACTTACTATTTTATATGTCTAAACCACTCATATTTTCTCCATCAAAATCATTAAATTTTCTTCCCGTAACTGCTCTCCTACCTAAACGGAAAAGTGCAACGGGCGGTAAGAACCCCGCAGCTTTACGCATTTTTCTTCTTCGTTCTCTTTTTTCGGGTTTATAACTTGCACGTCTTGCTTCACGCTTTTGCGTTCTTTCTGCACGTCTTCCTCGTCTTCTTTCTTTTGCTTTCTTTCCAAAATATTCAGAAAATTCTAAATCTGAATTTGAATCTAATTCGTTCTCAAACATATTATTCTTTTTTTTTATTTTTTGTTAAAATTAACTAATTTGACTGTATCGCATTGTTGATATTTACTGTTAACCATTCTGCATCTTTTGTGACATTTATTCTTTTTCTTTAGGGCTTAAAGCGATTAAACTATCTTTTGAACGTAAAAATAATAATGACGTAGCCAACCATCCCGACATTGCTTCTGTTGTTGATTTTTCTGTGTAAAGCATTACTCCACAAAAAATAAGGATTAAAATTCCTAAAACTGTTGTTATGTAATTACCTAATAATCTATTTTTCATAATTTTTATTTTAATATAAATTCTACTCTTCGGTTTATTTCTCTACCTTTTGCCGTTGTGTTATCAGCAATTGGTTTGGTTTCTCCTAAACCTAAAGTTTTAATTCTTCCTTTGTTTATACCTTTATCAATTAAATAATTAGCAACTGAATTAGCACGAGACAATGAAAGTTTCTGATTGTAAACTTCATCTCCTTGACTATCAGTATGACCAACTATTTCAATGTTTAATTTTACACTTCCTGTTAAATATTCTGCAAGTTCATTAAGCGAGTTATAACTCGATGGTATTATTTTAGACTTACCACTTTCAAAGTTTAAGTTATCATAGGCTTTTTTTACAACATCTTCAACAACTTTAAGTTTACAGGTTTTGGTTTTAGAATCCCAAGTACCGCCTTTTGATTCGCACTCTTTTTTTCTTTTATTTAGAATCCTATATAATAAATATCCACCTCCTCCTAAAAGAAGAATTATTCCAACTGCTACTGCTATTTTTTTACTTTTTTTCATCTAAATTCAATTTTTTCCCTACCATTTCCAAAGCACACCAATGAGAAGGAGAACAATTAGGAGTAGGTGTAGCGTTATCCACAATGCCTAACCCCGCTTGTTTGTAGTTTCCTACCAAAACGTTTTTTGAGGGTACTCCTAAACCAACTGCGTTACGTACTGACTTCGTGGCTTTACCTCCAACGTGGTAAGGTTCAACAATATATAAGTTAGCCAAGTTTCCACCCTGTGCTTTTAATTCTTTTGCAACTTGTTCAGCGTGACTGCAACCCGCACTAAATAAAATTACATAAACATTTGACTCTGCCTTTATAGAATCTAAAATTCCTTGTGGGTTATTATACCTGTAAGAAATAGTTTCAAGACCTTTTCCAAGACCAAGTTTTAGTAATTCTTCTTGTTCACTTATCTTTTTGTCTGTGCTTCTTGTATCAAGTCCTCCTAATAATAATACTTTCTTTGGTTTAAGATTAAAAAAGCCCTTTACACCGCCTTTAATCAATATAAACGATGTAAAGCCAATTAGTACAACACCCAATATTGCAAAAGTTAATATATTTTTATTTTTAGCTTTCATTTATTTATTTGTCTTCGTTACAATTGTAAATCCATAAGCCAACCCTACAACTGCTATAAATATTACAGAGTAACCTAAAATACTTTTTAAACTTACACTTTTTGCTTTGTTATTTTTATTGGTTACTTTGAAACCTACATTCTTTTTTTTTAATACATCAATCCACAAATCATACTCATCTTTAGCATCTTGCCAACCACTACTACTTCCTTTAACGCTTTTACGAGCCATAGGAAAGTTCTCTGCGTTGGCATATTCAAATACCTTTCTTCTTTTAAAATAAGATGATGCTATATTGTAAGAGTTTTTTGGTATTAAAGCCTTATCCCCATCTGCAATTAAATCAACCCCTATTTCTTTTCCGTATGTATCATAGTTGCTTTTACCTGTTAATTGTATAAGACCTCTCCCAAAATAAGCCATTCCATTAGAATCAGTTCCTAAATCAAAATAGTTTTTCTTTCCATTGGAACTCCGATAATAGCGTAGTGCTCTATCACAAGGTTGGTTTTTATAAGGAACACCCGCTTTCCCACATAAGTAATCGCTTTCCCATCTTTGCAAAGAGTAATCGCTTTCTACTTTTGCAGTAGCAAGAAGCCAAGCCACCTCATTTATTGTAGTAAGGTTATTGTCACTCTGCATATACTTTAATACTTGCTTCAAGGAATCGGGAAATTTTGTTTTTCCACCCATCGCTTTAAAGTCATTAAAGGCTTTGCTTATGTTAAATTTTATTGCCATCTTTTAAGTAGTTTTTATTATTGTAAACCATTTACTACTTTTATCATTCGTTGTTAACTTCATACTTTCATTTTTGCCATTTTGTACTCAGCAAATACTTTAAAAGAAAGGACTGCAACTCCTATTGCGATGCTAATTATAAAAAAATTTCTTTTCTTTTTTTTCAATATTTTTTCTTGTTCAGTCATATTACTTAAATTTAGGGATAATGGTTTTGTTTTTGTATGTTCTAAAACCTACCCAAGCTGCAACCAATAAAGCAGTTACACCAAAATATGCAGCATATCTTCTCATTGCTCTTACGTATGCTCTTTCATCAATTAAGGTATATGTAAACTTATTACCGTATAAATCTGCTTGTTTTTTGGTCATAGCCATAAACTCTGCAAAATCATCAGCATTTTGAAACACTTGACAACCCGCACTATTCTTACCAACAGTTTCTGTATCTCCTACTCTGTTTGCACGATGTATGTTAATGCCAAAATATCCTGTCTGTTCCTTACCGTTATCAAAGTCTAAAACTGCATCTCTATTATAATCTCTGTAAACAGTAACTTTACCTAATCTTTGAGTTAAAGCAAGATATTGACTGTTATGCATATCTCGTTTGTATGTATTATCGTATTGCCCCTCTTTTAATAAAGCTGAACCTTTTCTGTTCATAGGATTTTTTAACCAATAAGTACCTGTATCTGTTGTAGCGGGATATGCCTTTCCTAACCATTTACCTTTATCATCTTTGTAAAATACATATATTATGTCATCAAACTTGTCGGGAACAGTCGTATTTGCTCTTACTCCTACAATGTTTAATTGAAATGGCTTTTCATAAATTTTATAGCCCTTACTAACTAATTGTCGTATCAAGCCTCTAATATTTATTTTCTTTTTTACACTTAGTTTAGACATACAACAGTTTGTTTTGCTTCAAATAAGTAGTTATTCCATAAATTGAAAAAATTGCTAAACCCACAATTGCTACTTTCGCAAACAAACTATCTCTAAGTTTCATTGAACGAACAAAATCACTACTTTGTCCGTAAGGAAGTAATTCCCATTTGTAACTATGATTTGATGTACTTTCTAACTTAAACAACATAAAACGCCCTAATTTTTGACCTTCAGCAATTGCCTTCTTTAGATTGTCTTTAGAAAACATTTTACTTTGCAACTTTTTATAGTCGCTTGGGTCAATCCACGTCAATTTTATTGTTCCTATATCGTACATTACTGTTTAATAATTAACAAAAGTTCATCAATTTTTCCTTCAATTCGGTCAACTTTTTTTTCAATATTTTTTATTTCAGAAGCTGATACCCCTTTGTAAACCTCTATTTCGCTTACTTGGGATTCTATCTTTTCTGATTTATTTTCTAATTTATCAAGAGCATTTTCGTGACTTTCTAAAGTGAAATTAGTTTGAAAATAAAAAGCAAAACCAACTATTGCTGCTGCAATTATAGCAGCAGCAAAAGAAGTAATATTTGATATTATAGTAGTTTTTTCTAAAACCTTTGTATCTTCTACTTTCATAGTTCTATTCATTTCCTAAAATCTCATTTAGACTTATCTCCCTCACAAACTGTGGAGTAGGTTTGTCTTCTATAATTTTATACACATAAAATTTCATATCAAAATTATCATTTGTTGGTTTTATCATCACAAAAAAATCTTTGTGACTGCATTCCATTTCAATGGCAATTTCGTGTAATGAACTCTTTATAGTATCACTTACAATTTTTTCTGTGTTAAATAATGCTCCTAACATAAATACTAATTTGTTTATTTATTTGTAATATAACAAAAATATGGTTTTTTCTTTGCAAATTCAAAAGAAAATCCATATAGAATTATTTACCTGTCCACGCTTTTAAACTTTGGTCAATGGTAACATCAACAGGTATCTTCGGTAAAATACCCCATTTTACTGACAACTTAGAGTCTAATCTTAATTTCTGACTCATTAAATTTGTTATAAACTTCAGTTTGTCAATAACTGTTGCCCCTGTCGCTACCATTATTTTATCATATAAATCATCTAAATCTAAATTTAAGTCAAAAACAAGTTCAGATACTGAATTTGGTTGTAAAATCTGTACTTTATCATTTTTTAATCTTAAAATAAAAACATTATTTAAGTATATATCATACTCTTGATTAGTTAGCTTTAATTTAAGGCTGCTTGGGTTTGCAAGTTTTAAATATACTTTATATTTATGCTTCTTTCCATCTTTAGAAACAATTTCAATCTTTGATTTTTTAATTTCAAAACTAAGTGCTTTTACTACATTTCTATACAATAAATAACTTGCACCTGTCGCACCTACAACTACCCCTCCAATTAGTAGCCTTTTCGTTAATTTTCTGTTCATCTTTTTAATTTTAAATCTTTTTCATCTATTTTTCCTATTATTCTTCTCGTATCATTGTCAAGCATATAGCTTTGAGCATTTTTAGTTTTGTCTGTTTTCTGCTTCATAATCTCTAAAATAATTGGGTTAACACATTTAGGATGCACATACCAATCTTCATAAGCAGAAACATTATCGGGAGCAATATTTCCCACTACCATTACATATCCTTTTTCTTCTAAAAATTTTCTTGACTTTTCTCTGTAAACACTATCAATATCCGTATAATGGTCGTGCTCATAAGTTATAACTGAAAACTTTATTTTGTCAAAAGGGAGTTTTGTTAATATATCATATGTAGTAGCGGGAGGCTCACAATCTACCTGTAAGTAGTCAAAATCTCCATTTAATGACTGATAATCATACTTTGTAGCATCACAATGAATGACTTCATTGCTTCTATGCTCTTTAAATTTTTTAACTTCTTTTTCTAATATCTCTAAAGATAATCCTGTCCATCCTAATTCTTCAAGTAATGCCGTATTACTACCATAATAAGGGTCAGCAGAACCAATCTCTAAATATCTACCATCTTTTTTTCCATCAAGCATAGTTAGTACAAACATATCTTGAAAAGTCTGAGAAAAGTTCTTTTCTATATTTTCATAACCAATAAATTTATATTTAAGTTTATTACACATAGAAATGTCATATGGCAAAAATGGGTCACCCGAAGAGCCTAATGAAGTAATATTTTTCTGAATTAAATTTTTATAGAAATCATTAAAAGGATAGGTGGACTTACCCAACTTTAAAAGTTTACTTCTTGCTGATTTACCTTGACCTAAATTCCAATCACATATAGCTTCTTGAAATAATAATTGATAATAGTGAAAGTAACCTAATTCTGAATTTAAGGGAACGTGATTTTCTTTAAACTCTAAACCAATTTTTGCAAAAGATTGAGATTCAGAATATTTACCAAAAGATTCATAATATTGAGAAATGAATAAATAGGCTTCGGGTCTTGTCGGACAAAATCTAACTGCATTATTCCAAAGAGAAAGTTCTGTAGTTTTTCTTCTCCCTAAATTACTTAAACATTTAGCCACAAAAAGCAATGATTCATAAATTAGTTCTTCATCAGAATCTATTTCTGCTGCTCTTAAAAAGAATGACAAAGAAGAAGACCATTGAGATTGTTGATAATAGTACAACCCTAAATTAAAGTTGTTCTTACCATTGTTACAATCAAGTAAATATTTCGTAAAAATATTTTTAGGTGTATATGGTATCTGAGATTCAGATTTACTTCTCATTCCAACTAATTCCTCAAAATATACATTGGATAATGTTAATATAAAAGAGGTTGTATCTTGAAATCCAAAAGTTATTAAAAGTTCATTTTTTTCAAAATGAATACCACAAGAAAATTCTATACGAGCATCTGCAAACTTAAATTCATCAGAATTGTAAACAATATTCCAATTTTTATCCCAAACTATAAATCTGTGGTAGTATTGTGCATCTTTTCTGCCTTGTTCATCGTTCCATAAATCAACTTCGTGGGTTAAAGCTACATAATAGTCTTTATATCTAACGACTTGTGAACCTCCTCTTAAATCACGATTAAAAGAAACATTTTGTTCTACTAAAAAAACTTGTGATGTTTTTTCTGTTTTACAATCGTATTTAACTATTTCAGTTGGAGATGTCCATTTTACATAATGATATGGCATATCTAATATTGGCATCCAATTCTTTTCACAGTAAGAATTTTTATCAGTAGATTCGATTCTTTTTCGTGAAATTTCTTTAAAGTTGTTTTTTAATTCGGACAACTCCATTCTACCTACTCCATTTGTTGTTGTATCTCTTCTTACACCCGTTAATTGCAATTTATCATCCCAATTAACCAATCTTGCATCTTCTAAGCCCACAAACTCCCAAATAGGTTTTACATCTAACAATGATGTATCTACTTCTTTGTAGTTAATTATTTCTAATGAATTTGGATTTAATTCACAAATAAAATTTTTAGTAGTTAGGGTAACATCATCTTCGGGATTCAAATAGCTAAGAGAACCATATGGAGTTTGAAATTTTTGTTCTTTCTCCGAATGATACAATGAATACTGAACGTGCCTTATATTAACGTAAAGTTTTTCTCTTATTTTTATTATTGTAGGATTAGTTAAACCCGTACCATTAGTAACTTTAACGGGTAAAATTAAAGGTGCTATTCTGCCGCCTCTTAATATTGATTGTTCACAAATATTATACATACTTTTTTTTGATGAAGATAGTTGTTATTACCCTTCTTGCCAAGCGGGGAGATAATATTCTTCTGCATTTATTACTACTATGACCCACCCAACTGCTTGTAAATTGTTATTATCGGGCACTGAGTCAATATTAAATCCATATCGACCCGACTGCCTTGATACAGAAAAAAAAGTATGCTGCTGCTCAATTCCTTGTATACCCTGTATTCCTTGTGCACCCGTTGCTCCTGTTGTTCCTTGAGAGCCTATTGCACCCGCAGTACCTTGTGCACCCGTAGTACCTGTTATACCTTGAATACCAATTGTACCCTGTGAACCTGTTGCTCCCGTAGTTCCTGTAGTACCCTGTGCACCTGTTGCTCCCGTTGTACCTGTAGTTCCTTGAGAACCTGTTGTGCCAACTGTTCCTTGAGCACCTGTCGCTCCCGTAGTACCTGTCGCTCCCTGTGAACCTGTCGAGCCTTGTGCTCCTGTATTACCTGTTGTTCCAACTAATCCTTGTATACCTTGAATACCTTGTGAACCTGTAGAACCTGTAGAACCTGTTGCACCTGTAGTACCTTGTGAGCCTGTAGAGCCTACTGTACCTTGTGAGCCTGTAGTGCCTTGTGAGCCTGTTGCTCCTGTCGCTCCTGTAGTACCTTGAGCACCTGTATTGCCCGTTGTACCCGTTGCTCCTTGAGTTCCTGTAGTTCCCTGTGAACCTGTTGCTCCCGTTGTTCCTGTAGTACCCTGTGCACCTGTAGAACCTGTCGTACCTGTCGCTCCTTGAGCACCTGTATTACCTGTCGTACCTGTTGTTCCTTGTGAGCCAACCGCACCTGTAGTTCCTTGACTACCTGTTGCACCCGTAGTACCCGTAGTACCTTGTGAGCCAACCGCACCTGTAGTTCCTTGACTACCTGTTGCACCCGTTGTACCTGTAGTACCTTGTGAGCCTACTGCTCCTTGAGCACCCGAAGTACCTGTTGTTCCTGTAGTACCTTGTGAACCCGTAGCACCTGTGTTTCCTGTTATACCTTGAATACCTGTTGCTCCTTGAGAACCTGTTGCTCCTGTTGTACCTGTTGTACCTTGTGCACCTGTTGCTCCCGTTGTACCTGTTGTACCTTGTGCACCTGTTGAACCTGTTGTACCATTAAAACCTTGAATACCTTGTATGCCTTGAGTTCCTTGTGCTCCCGTTGTACCCGTTGTACCCGTTGTACCTTGTGAACCCGCAGTACCTGTCGTACCCTGTAAACCTTGTAAACCTTGAGCACCTGTCGAACCTGTTGTGCCCGTAGTACCTTGTGCTCCAACTGCTCCTGTAGTTCCTTGACTACCTGTAGAACCTGTAGTTCCTTGACTACCTGTAGAACCTACAGAGCCTTGAATACCCGTTGAGCCTTGAACCCCTTGATTACCTGTGACACCTTGAATACCTTGAGAGCCTGTTGTACCTAATGCACCTTGTATGCCTTGAACCCCTTGTATGCCTTGAACTCCTTGAGAGCCTGTCGTTCCTTGTGCACCTGTTGCTCCCGTTGTACCTGTTATACCTTGAATACCCGTTGTACCTTGTAAACCTTGAACTCCTTGACTACCTGTTGAACCCGTTGAACCTACAGAGCCTTGAATACCTGTTGAACCTTGTGAACCTGTTGAACCAATAATGCCTTGAATACCCTGTGTTCCTTGTATACCCGTGATTCCTTGAATACCTTGTGAACCAATAATGCCTTGAATACCCTGTGCTACAAATGCACCCGATGTACCTTGAGCACCATCCGCACCTTGAATACCCTGTGCTGCAAAAGCCCCATCAAGACCTTGTAAACCTTGAGTTCCTTGAATACCTGTTGTTCCTGTTGTACCCTGTGAACCTGTAAAACCGACTGCACCTTGTGAACCTGTTAATCCCGTTGTACCTTGTGAGCCTGTAGTTCCTTGAGAACCCGTTGTACCATCTGTACCTTGAATACCTCTTGTGCCTTGAGAACCTGTGATTCCTTGAGCACCCGTAGTTCCTTGAGCACCCTCGTTACCTTGTGTTCCTTGAGAACCTGTTGCACCTTGAGAACCCGTTATACCCGTTGTTCCTTGTGCTCCTGTAGTACCCTGTGAACCCGTTGTACCCGTAGCACCTTGAGAACCTGTCGCACCCGTTGTACCTTGAGAACCTGTTACTCCTAAAATTCCTTGAGTACCTTGTATTCCTTGTGAGCCTGTTACACCAACAGAGCCTTGAATTCCTGTTGTACCTTGTAAACCTGTTGTTCCTTGAACTCCTTGAATACCTTGTGAGCCTGTTACACCAACAGAGCCTTGTATTCCTGTTGCACCTTGTGAGCCTGTTGTTCCTTGAACTCCTTGAATACCTTGAGTTCCTTGAATACCTTGAATACCTTGTGCGACAAAACCTCCATCAAGACCTTGTAGTCCTTGAATACCTTGTAGTCCTTGAGTTCCTTGAATACCTTGTGCTCCATTTGCACCATTCGGTAAGTCCCCAAACCCAAAGGAATAATCTGAATTTTGTCCCATATATTAAATTAGTGTTTACCAATGATGTTTATTAAGCCACCTACTGATGAATCTATGGTTAAGCCATCAAGTATTTGATTACCTATGCAAGATACTGTAACACTCTGTCCAACTATTAAATCAATAGGGTCATTTGATAATCCATCAACTGCCAAATTTCCTGTATATGTACCCGCACCCGAAACAAGAACAAATGAAACCGCTCTTAGTCCATAAGATGCAACTATGGTTAAAGAAGTATTATTTAATACTTTAGTGAATATCTTCGAATCATTTACTCCCATTGATTATTTTTGTTTCTTTTTTACTACAATTATTGTAATAGTTGTTGCTAATAATGCTAAACCGCCAATTAGCCACCACTTATTATTTCCTTTTGACAACCAACCTTTTTTACCGCCTTTAACATTCTCAGTCTCAACAACGGGTTTCCCTCCCGTTTTGGCTGCTTTTGCAAGTGCTTCCGCAGCCGCTTTGTCTGCTTTTTCCTTTGCAATACGGTCTTTTCTTAACTCTTTTGCAGCAATTCTGAAAAGGGCATTTGCTCTTTTCAAAAGTGTCTTTAACGTAGCCACTTTTGCTTCGTCAAATTGCTTGTTCTCAAATTGTTGGTCAACTGCGTGTAACGCTGACGTAAGTTCACTTGTGCTTATTGGGAAGAATAAGTCTTCTTGGAACGCTTCTTCTTGCACTTCGGGGGTGTAACCCTCTTTTAGCAATTGTTCTTTCGTCCACGCTACATTTGCTAATTGTTGTACTAAAAAACTCATATTATGTTGTTTTAATTATTGTAAACCAATCGTTTTTGTTGTCGGCAACCTTGCCGTCTTTTAACTGTACTGTTTTTTTACCAACAGTATGACCGACATTTCCGCCAATAACTTCTGCTTGGTTGTTATCAACGTTTACGACAATATCACAATGGCTTTTATAACTATTGGTTGTGTCATAATTAACTCCGCTTTGCCTTGAATAACAAACTAAGTCTCCTACCTCAACTTTTTTCTCGTTTAATTTATATGCTTTAAACGGGTTTGAGTTGTTTTCTTTACGGTTTTTAACTGCATCTCTAATGTATTTACTATGACTCGCAGAATATTTGAAGTTAGAACCCGCATTTGCTTTTTTCATTACATACGAAATAAATGCAGCACTCCACGCAACAGAACTTGGAGTCCATTTATGTTCTCCCCAACCTATGTTACTCCAATAGCTTTTTAAACGGTCATACATACCTGTTGCGGTCTCTTTTAATCTACCACTATCCCAATGTTTGTGCTCGTCTTCGGCTATCTTTACCAAGTCTTTTCTAAAAGCGTTTTTTGAGGCTTTTCCACCTCTGTTCTTTAATTTATAGACAATAAAAGTTCCTAAAGCTATAATTCCGAGTCCTACTAAAACGTAGGTTAACGTATCTGATTTTTTTGCTGCCATAAATTATACATTTCTATTGTTTCTTTTTTACTACAATTATTGTAATTGCAGATGCCGTTAATGCTAAACCACCAACTAACCACCACCAATTCTTTTGCCACCAAGTTTTTGGTATTACCGTTTTTGGTATTACCGTTTTTGGCATTACACAAGTTTTGGTTTTAAAATCATATTTTCCTCCCTTTTTTGTACATTCATAAGGGTCTTTACTTGCAGTTACAGTAACCTCATCTAATACTTGACTTCTTATTTTCATTACAATATCATAACTATTTAAGTCACTACCCTGTTTAATTTGAACAGTCCTCGTTGGAAATGAAAGCATTTTAGCCGTTATGTATTGAGCCAAAGGTACGGTTATAGGAATACCCATAACTGTAGGCATTTTGATTAAATAAGGAAGTTCATAATTGCCATCAACATCTGCTCTTGTTCTAAATTCTTTGACAAGTGTCCCATCTTTTGTTGACAAAAATACCAATGCCGATGGTATAGGTTGACCTTTTTCATCTAAAACTTTACCTTTTATTTTTGAAACTATCATTATTTTTTATTTTTTGACTTGATAAAGGCAAAAACACCTAAACCAATTGCCAACGTACCACCTCCAATGATTGCTATTTTAGTCCCTTTCTTTTGTTTTGACCACCAAGAACCTTCTTTTACATCAACAGGTTTTCCCGTTGCTATTGATGAATCTGCTTTTAATCTCATATTATTAAATATTTTTACATCATCTGCTGAACCCAAACCTTTTGACAATCTATCTAAAGAAGGTTTAAGTTTTAGGTCTGCTTTTATTATTTCAACAATTTTGCCTTTTATTGCAGAAGGGACATTAGAAATAAGTTTTATTTGACTTTTGTCCATAATTTTTATTTTTTAGATTTTACAATAAAGTAAGTAATTGCACCCAAAACAAGAAATCCACCACCAATAATAGCAACTTTTACTCCTGTTGATTTTGTGCCCCACCAAGAAGTTTTTATTTGTCCATCAACATCAATAGGTAAAGTTGGAATATCTGTTGAACCTTTATCCACAAGGTCTTTTGCTACATCTATTACTGTATCTGCGATACGTTCATCCTTTTCATTTCCTAAACCTTCTTTTGTTTTTTCTATTGGGGCTTTTGCTGATTTATTTTTTTCTACAATTTTTTCAACTGTTTCTTCAACAACAGGTGGAAGTTCTTCAAACTTCTCTACTTGTTTTAAGTTTCTTCTTTTTAAACGTGCATCAGCTTTTAATTTTCTTCTTTCTTCACGTGCTGCTTTGGATTCGTTTCTTGCTAAAATTCTTTTGTTTCTTGCATCCAATCTTTCATCTAAACCCGCACGTCTTTTGTTAACCAAACCTTTGACTCCACCTTTTGAGAATATTTTTTTAAAATTATCTCCAAGTGCCTCAGAAAACTCAATATCTAAACCTTCTCCATCAGTATCAAGACCCGAAAATGGATAAAAGTTATCATTGTCGTACAAATCATCTGTTACTCTGTTTGATGCGTTCATCACATCGAATTTTTTAATATTTCCCATTTTAATTATATTATGTGATTGTTTTAATCACTTTGTTATTTTTACTACGTTATTAAGACTTACATTAAACTTTCAAAGTTCCGTAGTTAGTAATTTTAATTTGATTTGACGAAAGTTTTTCCATTGAAGCTCCCAAATAGTCTTGATTGCTAACTTTAGCACCTACTCCAATTCCATAATTTGTAGAACCTTTGTATTTCTTACCTCTATAAGTTAATAAGCCTCCCGATATAGTTTTCTTTGTAAAAAAAGAAGGAGATGCTGATAATTTCCATACCAAACTACCTTTATATTTTTTATTATCGGTTGAACTTTTCTCGCTTATTAAAAGTTCATAATAGTGAACAACGCCATTAGTTTTTCCGCTAAAAGTAAATTTAACAGACATACCACCTTTTGGCAAAATAGTTATCGGTCTTTTGTATCTTGCCGCTATAGCTGAAATTTGTGCCACTTGGTCATTTTGACTTTCAACGGCAGCTTTTGCAGCTTTTTCATATTCTGTTTTACCCGCAGCATATGATTTAGTAAAAAAACTATTGTAGGGCGTATTTGAAGTAGCATCAAGGTCATATGAACTTTTTTTACCATACTTTTTATTCAAAGTATCTGTACTATTTGCCCATATCCTATATGCCGTTGCAAGTTCTTTTTGTGCAGTTGTTGGTTTATTACTATTTGAATTTGTTGAACCTTTATCAATCACAGTTTCCTCTTCTTGAACATCTTCTTTAACTTTACCACCAATAACGCCTTTCTCTTTCAAAAATTTGTGAAGAAAATAGCCGCCTACACCTAAAATTACTGCAACGGAAGTCCCTATAACTAACTTTTTTTTAGTTGTTGCTTCCATTTTTTTTTATTGTTTAGTAATTATTTTACCGCTTTTTACCGAGCCGCTTTTTGCTTTCAGTTTAGATTGTAGAAATGCTCCTCCAACTAAACCTCCAACTACTCCTAAGGTCATTGCTAACCATCCTTTTTCTTTGGAATACTTACGCACGAGCATAACTCCCGCTACTCCACCACCTACTGCTCCAAGCATATTTGCTCTAACCGTAGCTTTTGCCGTTTTTAATGGGTCTAAAATTGCCATATTTTTACTTTTTAAATGATTTATACGTTAAAATTCCCAACATAGTTATAATTAACAAGTTGTGTACATTTTGTCCTCCCAAGAACGTATCTTGGTCTTTGATGTTTAAAAATCCTTTCATCTTATTTTTTTTTAAGTGTTGGAGTTGATTTAGAAGCATAATTGAATGCTGCAAGACCTACTAAAATAGATACTGTTGGCATAATTGCTCCTTTTAAATTCATTGAAGTTCCCGCTTTAACTAAAGAAACTGCTGAGTTAAGAACTAAAACGGCTGAACCCGCTATTGTTACCACTCTTACTGCTTGTTGTACATTTGCATTTTTCATCTTATTGTTGTTTTATTGATTATTTATTTATTTACTTATTTATTAAATTCTGTATTTAATTCCTCTGCCTTTCATCAAATTATTGATGTAATTTATTGTTGCATTATCCGCTTCTTGAATAACCTTTGTAAGCGTTCCTCTTTCGTGACCCGAAAGCCAACCTGTACCTCTACCCGCTTCTATTGTTCTAATACCAAATGCGGCATTAACACCCGAAAAGTCTGCATTATTTTTAATTGAATCCTTAAAAATATTTTTCAATATAATATCTCGTGTACCATAGCCATCAAGTGCAGCTTCAATTTTATTAGCAATAGACTTCATTTGAGTCTTTGTTAAAGTTGGCTTTTTAGATGCTGCATCTTGTTGTGAGGAAGTGTACCATCCCTCTTCTTCTTGCTTGTCATCACGAGTAGTTTCATCAAGTTTTGTTTTTGAGATAGCATTTTTGATTCCTTTATATGCCAAATAACCACCACCGACTACTATAATGCCTTTAGCCCAAAAAGGTAATCTTGTCCAAACTCCACCTGTTGTTGAACTTATTTCTGAACCTATTTTACTTACTGTTTTTTGTGTACTCATCTCTTTTGTTTTTTATTTTTTATTTTTTATTTTTTTATGCTGAAACCACGTTACTTATAAGTGTATTAAAGCCTGTTAAACCACCGCCTCTAACAAATGTACACCTGTCTGAATAATTAGTGTAAGAATTAAAATTAGTCGCTGCATTTATACCCGAATTTTGTATTAAATTATCAGTTACTGCGGAAGCTATTGCAGTATATGTTAAACTCCATATTAGTGCTCCATTTTCTCCTTGAGCAATAAGAGTATATGGTCTTTCACTTGCCGTTCCACCATTTATTTTTTCTATCACTTGTGCATCTCCTACAATAAGATATTCGCCAATCCAATCTTCTGAACCTAAAAGCAAAGTCAAAGTTGATGAATCATAATCTGTGGCAACGCTTAAATCTAAAGGCTTTCTAAATGTACTTTTCTCTTTTGATAAAACTGAATATAAACCCCCTTGAAAGTCATTAGATGTAAATGTTTCCGTTATGTTTTGGTTCTCGTCAATTCTATTACCAATGAAATTTATTAAACTATCAACATTAGAAACTAAACTTATTAGTCCCGTTGAGGCTTGACCAACAACATTGTTGTTAATGTCAATTGTATTTATACTTGAATCTATGGTATCAAATGTATAATTTGAATTTAAGTGAAAAGTATTTCCTTGTACTGAAATGTTATTTGTACCTATAATACTCGTATCTCCTAAAAAACATTGACCACCTTGACATAAATTATTTTCTATGATAAGTTGTGCTGAAAATACATCAGAAATAGCAGCTATTTCTAAATTTCCTCCATAAAGAGTATTATCTTGAAATGTAATTGAAGAACCAAGTGGTATTGCTCCATTTTGTATACCAATTCTTGCTCCGCTAACATAATTGTCTTTATAAATTATTTCTCCCGAAAGACTTCCACCAAAGTCATTTGTAAAAACAAAAGAACTATTTAAACAAACATTGCTATAGAATTCAGCAAAAGGGACATTACATAAATACTGTATTGCTGATTCTTGTCCTTTTACGGTATTATTTTGAACATTATTATCTCCAAACGGAAACCAATTTAAAGTTACTATACCCTTAAAATTATTATACCAAACTTCATTTCCTCTTATATCTTTTATTACAAAAGGAGTATTTCTTGTTGCATTATAAAGAACATCACAGGTTTCTTCTATAAAACCTGTTGTTAAAGTTTTAGCTAAAAGAGTCCAATTGACCGCATCCGTGCTTGGGTCAGTACCAACACTACCTGTAATATTTACATAATGATTATTATTCCATATTACAACATCTCCAATAACAACGGTTAGACCACCATTCCAACGACCCAACTGAGAATTAAAAGTAGGATTTACCGAAGTATAATCCCCTAAACCGTTGTAGTCGGGAAAATAAAATTTAGCTTGTGCTGATAACGATTCTAAGTTAGTTTCAAGAGCCTGTAAGTATATAGCCTCCCCGTATAAAGGGTCTGTAATTTTATATGTTAAGCCTTTTACTAATGAATTTGCAGCTATACCCGCTAAGAAGTTAGCATTTGTAATTGCCTCAATGGTAGGATTTATTTCAATTTGAGTTTTACTTCCTGTATCAGATGCCGTAGCAAACTTACCCACCACATCTAAAGTAGTTCTTTGAATTAAAGAAACACCTTCCTCTTGAATAGTATCATATCCACCTCCACCACCTCCCGATGTTGATGTCAAATTACCAATAAACTTATCATCTGATACAATCTCAACAACTGCTGATGTTCCATTTACATTGAGAACTAAACTTGCAGCATCATTTATTTTTTGAGTACCCCCCGCATTTATAGTAATACTATTCGTTCCCGCATTGTTTGAATTATCAACTATATAAAGTTTCCATTGTGTACTCCAAAAGCCATCGGGAATATCAAATAAATTTATAACAACAGGAGCACTTGTAGTATCACAAAGTAATACAACATCATCTCTATAGATAGTTGCCGTTCCCGACACCACTCTACTATTATTTGGATATTTTGTGCTAAATAAACTTGTCATTATAATACTTTATTATCATTTCTCGACTCTTTTCGGAAAACTTTCTTTAAACTAATTTGGTCAAAATAGAACCCCATAGTTACAGTCATATTTGGAAGGATTTTATATTTAATAACGTCCATTCCATCGGGAATATAAGGTCTATTTATCGTATTTAAAAAGTCAAAGAAAACAATATCTTTTGCAACTTGCATAGTATCTACTTGTAAATTTAAACCAAAAGGAGTAACTCTTTCTGTTCCTTTAATGCTTTTATTTATAACCCTTAAAGATTCATTTTTTTGTGCACTAACATTAGCACCCGCAAATACAAACTTTGCGTTTGGTATCATTGTGGAATTAGCTAATATGTTAAACAAAACGTCTGTATAAGAAACTTCTCCACCCGCTACTTGTATTTTATCATTTAGATTTAAAGACGTTGAATATAAAAAGTCTAATGGCATACTTGGGTTAAACAACTCCAAATCAAATTCATTTCCGCTATCATTATTAAAAGTTAAAACTAATTCTTCTAACTTTTTACCTTTATAATAACCTACATTCTTTATCATATCCCCTGTTGGGCTTTGACTCAAAATAAAATCAGAAACACCTTGTACTATTACTTTTCTATCATCGGGCACAACAATTTTTCCAATTTTTTGTGGGTTTCTGCTATTAACATTATATTTTTTCCCACTATCTAATTGTGTTTCTTGTAAAGGTCTTGACTGCATAAGTCTTGGAGATGCCATTTTTGGCTTAAAAACTCTATTTCTTCCCACTCCCTCAACAATTACTTTTCTATTATCGGGAGCAATTACTTTTTGACCACTTGTAGGTAATATCAAATCTTTATCCGCACCTTCAATAATAACTTTACGATTATCTGATGCAACAACCTTAGTATTTAATTTTCTATTTATTTTAGATAAATTTCTTTTGAAGTTTTTACCTTGTATCTCAGAGAAATCAATATCAATCAAACTGTTTCCGAAATCATCGTGAACAGTTTTAGCATTTCGAGTTTCGAAATATTCCGAACCTTCAGCATATCCAAATGCCTCTTTAGCTAAGTCTTGATATTTTTTATTTATACTCATTATTTTCTATATGCAAAGTCTTCGTTCTCAAATTTGTTGATGTAATCCATTATTTTACGCATTCTTTCAACATTACCTTTTGTTTGTGCTTTTAAAAAAACATTAGCGTATACGCATATGGCATCTATTTTGCTAAAGCCTAATCCTAAATATATATAAAGTGCGTTAATATCTGCACCTATTTCATTAGAAATATCAAGGTCTAATTTTGGGTTTTTAAATACGTGAGAAAACTCGTGAAGCAAAATTGCCATTCTCATAGGTACAGTATACTTATCAAACTTAATTTTTGAAACTTCTATTCTTCCACTTTGATGACCTATTCTTGCGGGAGTGTTTAAAATCTTACCCGAAGCATAATCACGAATAACATCAAAAAACTTAATTGCAAATTTCTTATTGTTAGAAGTAAAAAGCCTTCCTTGAGCATTAGCGTTTTCAAAACCACAAACTTGACTAAATGGTATTGCTAACTTTAAAAACTTTTTTGTATCATCATCTAACCAAATGTTGAAATCTTTAAGTTCGGTTTTTATAATAGTTACTGAATAGTCTGAATCTTCAATGTTATCTTTATTAACACAAGCAAAAAATAACTTTTTGGGACTGATTGGAAAGCTAAAAAATATTTTTCTTTCTCCATTTACATTTACAACTCTATCTGCATATTTAGAGTTCTTTTTTCCCAAATCTTCTGCCCAAACTCGAAAATTCTTTTGCCCATTAGTTTTTATAGTTATAACTAATGTGAACTTGTCGTTATTTGAATTTAATTCTTGTTTAAACATTAAATAAAGATTTTATTTTTTTCGAGTAGCTACATAAATTCCTATTCCTAATAATGCTGCAACACCTACACCAATTGCAATTTTTGCAGTAGTTGACATACCTTTTTGTTCGGGAGTTTCTACAGGAATGAAAGAGTCATCAATTGGAGCATCATAACCACCACGACCTTGAGTAACACCTTGTATAGAATCTAAAATACCGCTATCTCTAACCTTATCTATTCCTCCTTTAACTCTTTCTAAAAAAGTACCATCTTTTGCTCTTTTACCACTTTTTGTTTTTCTTCTGCTTTGTCTCATTGCTCTTCTTCTACGAGCCTTTTCTCCAAAAAAGTTTTCAAAATCTTCAGCACGAAAATCATTTTCGTTAATTATTGGGTTTGAAGTTATTACATTCATTATTCTTCGTTTTTAATTTGAATTGTTTTCTTATTTGTTTTTCCACGATATACAATGTACATAGCAATAGCACCTACTCCTAATGCACCATATAATCTATATTTTTTATCGGGTAATGAAACCCAACCCTGTTTTTCAGCTAACATTACACCTCCAAAACCAACTAAAGAACCTAATAGAAGTGCATCTATATATCTAACCTTTGGATTTGAATTTGCTTTGCTTGAGCCTCCAACAGAAGCCTTTATTTTATTTTTAATTGAACCCTCTCCATCTGTGTGAGATATTACTTCTTTTGTAATAAGTTCTTTAACTGCTTCTAATGGAACAACACATACTCCCGAAACTAAAATAAAAGCGGGTTTGTTATTAGCGTGTTTCATTTCTCCTTTAATAATCTCTCCCTTTCTAAACTGTTTAAATCTAATAGCAGAAGGATTATGTGGTAAGCCCGTTGCCGTAACGTACGGTGCTTTATAATCATTTGTAAGTATGTAACTCTTTAAAGCCATATTATTTTATCTTAGGTTTGTTCTCACTTTTGTTTTTTCTGTATTGATTGTATGCCCAAGCACCAAATCCAATAACTATTGCGTATGAAATATATTTTTTCATTACTTTTTATTTTTTAAATAGATAACTGTTCCTAAGATTGCTAAAAGTGAGACAGAGCCAACTATAATCAAAGTAATTGTTGTCTTTTTCTTTCGTTTAGCATTTTCAAGTTGAACTCTTCTTTGTTCGGCAGCAACTCTTTGCATTCTTAATTGAGCCTTTCTTCTTCTTTCTTCTTTCCGTGCATCTGCATCTTTAGTTCTACCCTTATCTCTTCTATTTTTTCTCAATTTGTTAATTCCCTTACCAACAAGTCCCGCAAGTGCGGCAATTGCTATATATGAAAATTGTTCGTCTTGAACAGGAACTATTTCATTTGTGTTTAGTGTTTCGTTTAAGACTGCATACCCCACTTTTACTCCACTATCACTAATTTCATCATCTCCATCGAAACCAACAGTTCTATTATTGCTATTTACAAGAAGACTTGCTCCAAGAATCATCCTTTTATTATCTAAATTATCAATAAAAGTTCTTATCAATTCAGTTTCAGACATTGAATAATCAGCATCTACCCCACTTTCATTAAGCATATCGACAAATTCAGTTGAATCTTTAGAAATTATAGTAGCTAATTCATCTACTAATAAATCAGAAGCCTCATCTATATTCAAATTTTGAATTGAATCATTAAATTTTTCGTTATAACTTTTCATTTACTTTTTATTTACAATTCTATACTGAGTATATGCTAACGCAACATAGGCTAATCCCAAACCTACATAAGCAATGAATTTCAATTTATTTTTATTGTTATACCACTTTTCCATTATACAACTTTTGTGCCTTTAAGTACGGCTATTATAGCGACTCCTAATCCTAAACCAATAGCAATTTGACCACCCGTAGATAATCCACTATTTGTTTTTGTTGCATCAGCACCTAAAATTATTTCTGTCGGTTGATATTGTTTTTGATAATATGAATCTTTATTTAATTCCATTACACCTGTTCCTGTGCCTCCACTTTGAACAACCTCTCCTTCAGCAGAAGAATGAGTTCCTTGCCAAACACTACCACTTAAAGTTGAATCTCCTTCAGCAGAAGAATGAGTTCCTTGCCAAACACTACCACCTAAAGTTGCATCTCCTTGAACACCCAATTGTATTTCTGTAGATTCGTAACCAAAATCGTTGTAACCATCAAGTCCTGTTATTCCTGTTTCTCCTTCAAAACCACTTTTAGCGGGTATAACAATTCTATTATTTTCTATTTCAGCACCTACTCCTCTTTCTATAACTGTAGGTCTTCTTCTTGAAGTAGGTCTTCTTCTTGGCATATCCCCCGCTTTTCTTCTTGCACGTAATTTTGCACTTTGTGATTTACGCATTCTACGAAGAATTGGCTTTTTCATTCCTGTTGAACGCTTCATTCCATCAGCACCTAAAGTAACCTCTTCATCATATTCATCATAGTAATCTCCATCAAAACAAACAAAATCACGCATTTCATCATTTAATGCAATAATTCTTTCTTGTCTTTCTTGAATGGTATCATCACTATTATCTTTTTTTGACAATCTTTCGACAAGTTTTTTATTCCATTCAATTTTATCAGCAATTGATTGTGCTTTTTTCTGCTCTTCATCAGAATCGTCAACCTCAACTTCTCCTTCAAAATTATAGCCGTAATCATCTTCCCAACTATAATCATCTTCGTATTGGAAATCTTCATCTCCATACTCATCATAGTCACGTTCGTCATATCTATCATCGGCATAACCATCATCAGCATAAC
>PDMW01025461.1_pt1 | contig 28371 bp, 16 predicted proteins | sample 1515511 | NCBI WGS metagenome assembly PDMW01 (sample SAMN07343023, study PRJNA328102) | Marine metagenome, whole genome shotgun sequencing project. | biome: marine; feature: bay; material: water; isolation source: viruses from water sample < 0.22 micron filtered, nuclease treated, low... ... | reverse complement strand
TGATAACCCATTCGCTCATCTACAAACGGACGAGTCTCCCGAATACTCGGCAGACTCAAAGACGAGAGTGAGTAAGTATGTTGGAGGAAAAGAAGACGAGTAAGATTACAATCAACGGCAAGCCTGTGCAAGTCACACCAAAACGGTTGACATTTTTTGATGTACAAGCAGTAGGTCCGTTGTTTGCAAATAGTGATTTGAATTTCTCTAACTACTGGCTTTACGCCTTTCACAATTGGCTTGATTGTAAGCCTTCTATAGAGGTTGAACAGATTTCTCCCGAAGAAGGTCAAGCACTTGCTGGCCTTTTGCCCGAACCATCCCAAGTCATTGAGTGGTTGGTTTTTCGGGAGGCGAAGTCGGCAACATCAGACAGTATCTCAATAACAGACCTGTCTCTCAGCGACTTCGCTACCAACGAGAAGGGATGGAATACCTTCTGATGACGCACTATAATATGAACATAAAGGAGGTTAGGGACTTGACAATTGACGACGCTAAGCAGTTACTCTACTGGGCTCAGGCTATGCAAGGGGAAGAAGAAGTCCCAAGAGACGCAGTGTATTTGGGCTATGACCGAGTGCCCCCAATGGAGGGCTCACTATGATTGACGGCGACATTGACCCCCGTTCGGTTGAAGCAATGGAGAAATTCAAAAAATATACCAAGGAAGCAGGTGAGAATATGAAAGCCTTGCAGGGGCAAATGGACAAGTTCAGCAAGTCCATGGAAATGACAAAGGTCAACAGCACTGACCTCACTGCCTCACTCAAGGGTATGGAAAGGTCTCAGCCGTTTCAGCAAATGATGGAAGGTCCAGCCCAGCAAAACCAAATGACAGGCGGAGCAGGTGGAGGCCAATCAAGTAACATCACTGTGAATCTCAGAATAGATGTCAGCGGTATCACTGACAAAACAGATAAGCAGAAACTTGCTAAGGAAATCAGTACCATGGTAACCAAGGAGTTGCGTAGTAAAATGGGCGGCTCCCTTACACAGAGTGGATTCAACAGGAGTGGCTGAACATGGATGCAGGGGAAAGAATGCCTGTCCGACTCGTTCAAGAGAACGGCGATACTATTTCCCTTGATGCTACTGCTATAGACATCACAGTAGAACGCCAACAATCAAACTTCGCAATACCCCTCATGGACGCTAAGCGCATGGGTATTGACCTCAACCAAAGCCAAGTGCAGATAGAAGTACAGGGTGTATTCGCTGACGATACCGGGCAGGAAACCACTGCTCAGGCTACTGCTATTCTTGACTTTTATCAGCCACAGCAGATTGTTACATGGGGTCAACCAGTTGGCGGTGGCGGTGGTAACACAAGTAGTCCTGTGTCGTCAGGTTTCAACACGGGTGGTTCGTCAGGATTTGGCGGTGCTACTACCGGGCTGGGTGGTTTCTTAGCAGGAGGTGGCTCCTTTTCCGGCGGTATCGGAGGTTCGCTTGGAGGAGGAGTTACTGATTTTAGTGATATGGGTAACCGTATTCTACAGCATTGGAACAAGAAGTACATTGATTTTCCAGTAGCCTATTGGGTAGAAGCCAGCGGAGCCTTGCTCAACCCTGTAACCAGTGGGTTGCAGTTGTGGTTCAAGGCCGATAGTCTTCCTGAATCAGACGGGTCTCCAGTTCCGACTTGGAGCGACTCAAGTGGTAACGGTAGAAATGCTACCCAAACGAACCCCAGCCTACAGCCAACTTACCGAACTGACGGTATCAACGGGAAGCCCTACATAGGACTTAACGGTGACGACCAATACTTGGAAGTGCCCTTTGGGGACCAAGGTCAATTTTTCAACTCAGAAGAATTTACCATATTTACAGTAGCGAAGACCAACGCTTCCAGTGGCGACCATCCTATCATAAGTTCTATAGAAGGAAGTACGGGAAACAGTGACGCAAAGGGCTACGCTCTTTTTTACGACGCAAGTAACAAGGATTCTCTCGCTCAGTGGAGGGAGGGCGGTACGGAAGACAATGTAACAACTGCGGCTAACACCATCAAGAACACAGATGGGTATATCCTTACTTACACGATGGATGACACTGATGCAGATTCAGAGTCTGACACAGTTAATCTCTTCATCAACGGCAGTCTCAAAGCCAGTCAAGCAAGCGGTGTTGGGTACATACCCAACACTGCGGCCAACCTTTTCATTGGTAGGCAAGGTACTAACTACTTCAACGGTGGAATTTACGAAATTATCATTTACAACAGGGTATTGACAGTTGCAGAAAGAGAAGAAGTTGAAGGTTACCTTGCGTTCAAGTACGGTATGAATTTGCCCAGTGGTCATGAATATGCAGGTACAGGTCACTTTTCTCATAACACAAGGCACATAAGAGTCGCTTTTGACAAACATATGGTCGCCAGTGTAAAGGAGCCTTACGGGTTCCTTAATAAATTAAGAGATACAGGTATGACGATAGATAGCGTGAGCGGTAATGTCATTACCGTTACTGGCGGTACAGGTAAGCCCAATGAATGGTTTGAGCCTACTGAGAGTGAAAGAATGGCCCGTGTCAGTTTTCGCAGAGATGGTTCAGGTAGTGCATCTTTTATCTCAAATAGCATAGGTTCTATTTTGATTGCTACGGTTACGGCAGTCAACGCTACTACACTCACCGTCAACTTTGATACTCCCGGCACAACATTGAATCAAAATGACAAGATATTTATTTCTCAAGTCAAATATGAAGATAGTAGTTTGATAGGTGGTATGTACTCTCCTGTCATTGTTATCCCTGTCCAAAATGCTGACACATTTGACGAGAATGCCGCTCCCGAAAAGGCAGTAGGGCCGGAGTTTCCAACACACGAAGATGGCTCTGCAAGAGACAGTAACAGTTTGACAAGGACGGATGAGTACATCACTTATCTCATCTCTAAAGCACTAACCTCGTCTTATATTGATACAGGTAAGGCAGTGAATATACTTAACGAAACGACCATGGATAAGGTATTTTCAGTCGCTATTGCAGAGTCTGCTCATGTACATAACTGTAGGTTGACCATAACCCAGCAATATGCATCTTCACTGGGGGCTCTTTCTGACACCATTAACACAACTCTCGGCGTAGGGCAGATGCCTGTCACGCAGGGCTTTTCAGGAGGGAGGAGTGGTAAGCGTGTCAAGAGTGGCGGTGATAAAGTTCAGGACTTGCTCGGCATTCTCGCTAACAGTAACAACTATGCAGACAACCCTGACCTGAACTTCGCTACTGATATGCTCAGTGCAGGTATTGACTTCTTGAACAATCAGGTCCATGCTCCTGATTACAGCGGTGATTACATCAGAGGTATACAGATACCTTACCTTAGTGAAGCGACCAAGGGTAAAAACTCTCTTGATTCTCATGTAGCCCAGCGTAACTTTTTCTTGACAACCGAAGGCTCAACGGGTCAAAAGGTGTCCACAATCAATGATATTCACGCATCACGGTTATTTTCTCACAGTGCGGAAGGTCATCGTAAGAACGGCATCAGTGGCTTAGTGACCAACTTTGGCGTACACCGAGAAGCGGAAATGAAGGCTTACGAATTCAGTCTGACCTTCATGGCCGCTGACATTATACTATGAGGTGAAAATATGGCGACTCCTATACGACTCTTGGGCGGTTTGAACAACGAACTGCAAATGGATTTACTCGCCCAAACTATTGACATCACTGTAGAAAGAAACGCTTCTGTTTTCCCGACTCCTAACAATTTACTCAAGCGATTCGCTATTGATACAAACACTCCAAGAGTTATGATGGAAATGAATGGTATTATCATTGGAGACGAAGGCGGGGTTAGTTCTGACGGTACGGCAAGTGGAATCCCAATAGACCAATCAACTCCGATGAGGACACTTATCAATTTCGGTAGCATTTTACCTGCCGAACCTTCCAGTGATTTTTTCCCTATAAAGAGAGCATACCGTGCATCAGGCTATTGGGATGGGACACGCTCTGTGTCTTTTCCTCGTTATGTGACCGGTCAGTCTTACAGAAAAGGCTCTGTTTCTCTGCTATCAAATAACGAAACACAGGATTATGTGACCGGTATAAAGAGAAGAACTGGTGTTCATTCTCTCGTTCCTTTAGAGACAACTTTGAAATTTTCAGGGGCTCACAGTGCAAGTGCAACGGGTGCTTTGTCAGTGGCGTCAGCGATTGAAGTGTTCGGTAGTGCAGTGAGTATTTCTGACAGTCCTTCCGAATTCGGTGCAAGTGCGTTACTCAACATTGGTGACAGAATTGTAAACTCGGCAGGTGCTTTACTCGGCATAGTCAGTGCCTTGACGGACACTACTGTCACTTTTGCAAGCGGGCTACCTGTAACAGTGTCTGCTAATGATAGGTTGTTTATAAATCCCAAATGCTTCAATGGTCGTAATGAATTTGTAGGCTATGTCACTGGACTTTATGACGACTCAGGTATTGCGTTAGGAGAAACTGGTCAGTGGTTTATTCAATTTGCTGATACTATAGAAGCCGAAATAAGAGACGGAGATACGCTCTATATTAACCAAAGTGCAACTCCGATTGAACAACACATGAGCGGGCAATCTTTCAAGTTTGTACCTGCTTACTGGTTAGAAGACCCTACTCGTAACCCCAAAGGTTCACAGGTTAGTGGTGGTGACCGTTCTTACGGAATAGCAGGAAACGCTGACATAGGTATAAAGTTCATATTTGACGCTCAGACGACACCGAGTCTACTGGGCGGTTCAGGTAACCCTACGGTAGTTCAGGCTACTTCACGCACTCGTCGCTCCAGTTCTTCGTTAATGAGTATTTCAGAGGATGCTTCTCTTTACGATGCCTCAATTTCAATACCAATCAAGGGGTTGACAACAACGGCTGGGAAAAACCCTGCGGTTATTATGGCGCAACTGTTTGAAGATGCTATGGAACTGACTGCGAACATTAGTTCTGTGAATGTAAGTCCTACTGGTAAGACTGTACCTGATGCGTTTAAGGTTACAAGGCATCAGTCAATTGTTATTGTTGAGCAGGTATACAGGCCGAGCAGAGAATTAGTACATCCCGAATTACTATCTACAGGACTTAAGAATAATTTACCACCTCAGATGTTCCAAGATAGTGGTACCCTCTCCGCTAATGCAAGAAAGTCGGCAGGTGATAAAGTACAGGACTTGGTAGGACTGGTGTCTAATTCTCAAAAGGATATTGATATGTTCAGAGGCATACAGATACCATACGATAGTCTCATCACAAGTTCAGGCGTCAGCGGAGTAGCAAGGAATTTTTTCTTAACATTCGGAAGTTTACCAGCCTCCGAAAAAGGCTCGGTCAGTAACACGAGGTCCGCTTCTGAGTTGATGAATCAATTGCTACTGACAGGAGATACGGGCGGTAACATTGACGAAGGTCAGAAAGAGGGCTTCTTTGACCAAATAATTGACGCAGTTGTACCTGACACAGTAGAGTCACTTGTGGGCTTTTTGACAAATTTACTTGAAGACACATTCCTTACACTGACTACACCGGGACACGGCAATGATGGCGGAGTCAGGATAATGCCGGAAAAACTTCATGTGCGATATGATGCTGGGAACAACTACTACGCATTCACGCTGTTGCTGGTAGCGACGGACTTTGTAATAGGTGTCTGATATGAGTCTGTTGATAAAACCGGGATATGGACTCAGATTCAACGGTATTAGCGATAGCGTTCTTGTTCCTGTCAACTCAAAGAACATACACGGTATTCAAGACGAAGGCAGGCGGGCCTTGCCTTCTGCTCTCAACTCATTTACATTGGAAACTTGGTTCATACCTGACTGCGGCGGTGTGATATTTGAGCAAGAAAATGTCATGCGTTTAACTGTAGGCAGTCCAAGCAGTCCTGCACCTGCTACTTTTGAAATCAGACTTCGTAATCCTGCAAGTGGAAGAGAAACAGTGTATACTCTCTCCACAGCAAAGCCAGTGACAAAGGCCAATGGGAGAATCGCTTACTGGGATGGTGTCCTCTACCCTGCCGCCAGTGAAACCCATGACGGGTATTTGGCTACCGATATAGAGAAAGATGATGCTTCGGCGTTCAATGCAGGGCACAGAGAACTTCTAAATGTCACTGTTATGTTTGACCGAAGGGTCATCAACTTGTTCGTTAATGGCGACTTGGCGGCATCTCAGACTTTGGAAGAAGTGCATGAACTCGTCACGCAACAGAACCATGTCTACTTGGGAGGCAGGGGTGGTGATTTCCGAGGAACGCTTGAGGCAGTACATTGGTCAAAGGGAGCAATGACTTCGGGCTATCAACAGTACGCTCCTGTCAAGAGTGACAATACACTTGGTCTTTGGCGATTTGAAGAGCCAATTGAACCTGTCAGTATCGTCACGACGACGCCCTCAATCAGTGCGTCTACCGGTGCAAGTTCTACTGTCAACATAGGGGCAACGGCGGCACAGGCTCTTGTTGATGAGTTGACAGGGCAGAGTGGATTGACTGCGGCTGACTTCACTGACAGCACTTACAGCGGTGGTTCTTACTCTGTTACCATCTATGCAACTTCGTCTACATCAACCGCCACTATCCCAAAAGTACCGTATAACATCCTTATCAATCCGCTGGGTTACAGCCAAACAACTGGTAAACCTACCAACAAGGCACCTGAAAGAATGCGATTGATGTCTATAGATGCGAGTGCTGGTACAATAGTAGTTGAGTCCATCCATCTTGACTTTGCGGCCAATGCCTCTACCGGTCGCCGTGGAGCACTGATGGCCCACGACATAGGTCACTTCGTCATCATCACTGGTGACTGTATCGTTGACACCGGTAAGGGTAATGAGTTTCAGCCGTACGGAAGCGGTACTCAGTTTTCACAAAGACAAGGCCAAGTCTGCATTGATGAAAGCGACCACAATAACCACGGTGTCTTGTTCTCTCACAGTATGGCTATTGATAGTCATGAATACAACAAATTCTCTGCCAGTACGACGAACATGGGCAGTGACTTACTTGCAGGTCACTGTGGTCGTCACACATTCAACCATGTTACCAGTCATCCATTTATGGGACTATTACCACCTACCAGTCATCACGAAGTTGAAAAGAAACTGGACATGGGAAGCGATGTTATTACTGCGGCATTCCCTTCACAGTTTTCCGAAATAAAGTCAACTGTTCCAATCAATAGTATAATTTCAAGTTACGATGTACATGCTCCAATCACTGTAAGTTCTATAGAATCCACCAGTTCAGTCACTACTTTTGTTGAAAACGGAATGTCAGACATAGCCGATTCAAAGCGAGAACTGCTCGCTATCGGAGGTCCCGATTTCAATCCAAACCCGTTCTTACTAAGGTCGGTTCCTTCACATGAAGAGACAGACAGTGTTCGTCATGCTATACCTTCCAGTCAAAGTCGTATAGCCACTCTCAGTTTACCACGGCTCGTAGATTACGGCTACCCGCCATTTGTTCAGATTCACTACAACGCACTTGACTACGACGGTTCGCAGTTTACTGTTGGTGCTACCAGTCGTTTGACTGCCGCTATGAGTGTAAGCAACACTGTACTAACCCTCCAAAGCGTGAAGTCATTTGGAAGTGACGGTCAGACTTTTCGGGGCACTGACATCAGTATAGGTGGAGTATCAGCGACTTCAACTGCGACCATAACTGCTACCATCAACTATAGTGCGAAGACATTGACATTTTCAGCGGCAGTAGAAAGTGCATTTGCTACTGCGGCAACAGTCGGGGCTATTGTACAGAAAGTAGATTTAAATCCGAAATTACTTGTAAGTAAAACCTTACCAAGTGTCAGTACCGTACTTACTGGTTCTTATTCTATACTTGATTTGATTCGTGATACCATGGCCGCTGGTTCTTTGGCTATTTACTCCGCTGGCGGTATACTTGAGTTTGATACGCCTACGATGCTGGCCCTGTCCGATGGCGATTTAGAGGGAGATAACTCGGAAGGTATCGTTGCTGAAAAGGTATTGAACAGTGACCTTTGTCCTGAGAACTATTTACCTCTTACATCAACCGACCCTGTGTGTACAACTCCACAGGTCATTGGTTTGTCAACCAGCGAACTTGCTACCCGTAGTTCTGTATTCCATAGGGTACTTGTTAGGAATGATAAGAAAAATACTGTTACTGTACAAGAGATTGCTGGTACGACGGTACAACTTGCATCCAACGGAAGCAGACCGAGGACTGGCGTCCTCGTCAACAATGGTTCCGGTTATGCGGCGAGTACGACCGGTGCTATGACAGTCAATGGTAACAATGCTACTGAGTACTTTGAAGCAGGTGATTTCCTTTACAAATCCAACGGTAAGAACCTTGGAAAGATAACTGCTGTCACGACAACCAGTGTCACAGTGGGTGGAGGAACAACAGACGCAGTGGTAGATGATGACGAACTATTCAACCAGTCACAAGTTTACGGTGTAGGAACCACTAACCAAAGTACATGCGTCAATGAATACTTTGACATCATTGAACACAGTTCGGTAGAAGGTCGCACTTCGCTTGTTGTGCAACCGAGCGACCGAGAACGAATTAACATGCTAAGTAAGATGGTAGCAGGCTCAGAGAAAGCCAACACCATATCAATTGAAAGTCTTGTCGCAAGAGGGCGAGTCCTGTCTTTCTCTGATGATGAAGGTGGGAACAGTGTACTCCGTGCCCATGGACTTACCAGTGATTTAGCATCTTCCAGTGTGTATGTCAAGGGTTCAGCCGCTCCTGATTCTCACATTGTGAAAGAGATTATGCCCGGTGCACCTGTTGTCACCATGACCATGGGGGGTGTAGGGCAAGGTGCAATCAATACGAAAGAGACCTATGACCCCAGTCCACTCTCAAGGTTGGCTTGGAACACCCGTCACGACTGTCAGACAAGAGTAGAGAGTACAACCAGTACCACAGTTGTAGTCAAGCCACTCAATAACAGGACAACTGACCTACAGTCTTGGGGTACTTACTGTTTCCCCAAGGTCGGCACAATCTATCTTGAGATGCCGAGAAACCAAGGTGAAGGTATCAAGTTTGCAAAAGCCACCTATACCAGCAAAACAGGTGACACTTTCACCTTTGCTTCGGGAACAACCCACGAAGGAACTGGTACATTCGTACTTGCTGATGGCTCGGAGTCTGTTTCACTTGCCGCTTGGATAACCGCCACTGGTATAAATGCAGGTAGTGTCCTACATGTTGATGATAAATTTAGCGAAGAAACGATGTGCAATGACGGTACTACGATTAACGACAGGTTGTTTCAAACACTGGACACAGTGCATCACGATTACCAACTGGGTACACAGTACGCCAGTACGAGAGCACTCGTTGAAATACCACTGTTTGAGGAGTTCTTTTTTGAAAAGCCCGAACAGGGTATTTTCCCCGGACCTGACAACACGATGAAGATTCATATTGACGCTACTCATACTGCTCATTCTTGGTCACCCAGTCCAGTAGGCAGAAGACTACCTTCCGTTTCTCCACAAGACCCTGAGATATTTGGGCCGTTTTCTTACAGTATTCAGGATGATTCTCACCGCAGTGGTACGAAAGTTACCCAACCATACACCACTGGTGGGCACAAGATATATGTTGAAGATGCAAGTATATTCCCAATACCTTCGGCACCTCCTGTTTCGGTCGCTAACCTTGGCGGTAGTGCGAGGTACCGACGAGCGTTCTTGGCCAGTGGTGAGTGGGTTATCTACTCAGCAAGAGACACTTCCAATAACTTCCTGACTGTACTTGGCTCGGCAGGTGATGACTTTATTGCCAGTGATAACTTCTTCCGAGACCTCAAAGTTGGAGCATACATTCTGCCTGCTACGGGCTATCAAGATATGAATTACAGCAGTATTGCTGATAACCCAAGCCTCATCAGTGCCGGTTACGAAAATCGTCGCTCGTTCTACTTTGACCGCTCCAATGTTATGACACAAGGTGGGAATGTAGATTACGGACTCAAGCAGTATGTCAGTGCAATTGAACTCAGAGCAGGACCAAGAGAGAATCCTCATTTACCGAAAATTCAATCAAAGCGACCAAGGGCAAAGATAACAGTAAACGCAGGTATACCGAACAACCTTACTATTGTTTCAGGCGGTAGTGGATATACGAATGGCTCACATACAAACATAGCCACTGCAAGCGGTGAAGGCTCCGGTTTGAAAGTCAATGTCACAGTCAGCGGTAACGCTGTTACAGCGGCCAGTATACACACAGCAGGGACTGCTTATGAGATAGGTGATGTGGTCACAGTTAACGGTGCAGGTGGAACAGACGCTCAACTCATCATAGGGTTACCCATAGTACTTGACGATGCTTCGTTGTTTCCCAAGGATAATAGCCACGATACAGATTACAAGTACAGGGTCGCTTGGAGGAACGCCAGCGGTACTGTCTATAGAGGGCCTTACCAAAGTAGAACAGACAACACTTTGACAATTGAAGGTCCCGATAATGGCTTTGGTCCAGCAGTGGGTGACGAAATATATGTTGAAGACTTTTATGCTAAAGCGGCAACAACTTATCCAAAAGTCAAGGAGACATTTCTCAATAGAGCATGGGCTCACCCGTTTTGTGTAGGAGGCCTAAGACAGGGCGATACAGTTTGGATGAACATGCATTACAGTAATCCTCATGCGATTGAAGGTTTATTCTGCAAAAGCCGAGGAACTCTCAACGAAGCAGAGGTGTGGACAGGTTTCAACGGAGGAGCGGGTGCTTTACACGCTAATCCAAGAGACAGTATACCTATGGAAAATTTCCTTATCGGTGACACTTGTATTGAAACAGCACAGAATCTTGTTCAGCATATCAACAAGACCATTGAGGTAAACTATGATGTTCTCGGCTTAGACGAAACTGCACCTGTAGTTGCATATCTTGACCCGTATCAATCAACTGGTGACTTTGCAAGGGTCTTGCTCTACGATGTGACACATGACCGTGAATTCGTAGCCTTCCAAGATTTACATATGCAGGTGCAGTCCAGCCCTGCCGCCGCTTCTATAGGTAACGAAAGCATCAATACAGCAGGTGTTATCAAAAACGATACCAGCGGAAGTGGCTCATCGGTTGATGTAGCGGCAGGCTTCTTAAGTCAAAATAAATTCCTTAACCCCACTGAGACCAAATCTGACTTCATTGAGTCTACCTACTCTCACAACACAACCATCAATGAAAGCGTCACTGGTGGGTTGTCCGACCATTATGTAGGCGGTGTTGATAACACTGGCTCCGATGGTTACTCTACAAGGACGAACCAATCAGTTACTAACATAGTAGACGCTCTCGCTAAGCACCAAGAGATAGATGATGGAGTAAGAGAACGCTCCACATTCTTTGACACTCCCGAAGGTACAAGAGTCATACCTGCATTCTTAGCAATGAAAGGTATAAGAAACGGACAACTGACACTGGACGATACTCGCCTTAATGCGCTTGACCACTGGACAAAGATGGATTTCGTTAGAAGGTTGACGGTTGATTTGGGCGAAGTAGCCATGAAAGACGGCGTTACTAACATTGAGTCAGCCGCAAGAGAGGTCATTAGGGTCATCAACCAAGCAGGTGCGAAGAATGGTAAAACACACGCCCGTAGACCGAACGACCAGTTCCTTGGTAATAATGACAAATTTGACCCTGCTTCTGCCCATCAGCAAGCGGACTTTGCGGCGACGGCCTCAACCCACGACCCTGCTCCGTTTTGGGATGTTAAGAAAGCATTTGCAAGTCATGACAGAGGCACACATATGGGCTATGTCAGAGCCCACTTAGGTAGAGTTGTTCTTGATTCCAGCGGCAGAGAAGGCTTTTCAGTCGTCATACACTCTACTGTTCCCGGTGCCAGCGGTCGTAATTTCTGTACTTGGCTTGACACCAGTCGTGCTCAGACTCCTTACCGACCTCAGTTCCTCATCGGTCACGGAGGCCGCTTCCGAAACTACTGGTGTCAGCCTGACGAAATAGCAGGTGAGAACATGCACCCTGCTCCTATGCCTATCAACCGATTTGGTAGACCTTTTGCGCCTATTACTACACTGAAAGAATATCTTCCTCCTGATTCAACTGACGATGTGACTTCTAACAACATCAACTTCGGAGCAGAGACAGTGGACAGTTTAACTGATTTAGCGACATCCAATACAGAAGTGGCGTCAGGAAGAAACAGTAACACTCTCATTAACGAGTCGTTTGAAACAAAAAGCCCTGCATCGGTACTGGTTGATGGTCTAAGGGTTGGAACCAAGGCAAAGGCGAGAATCAACTTTGGCGGTATGACACAGGCCGGTATACCCGGATGGTCTCCCGACCTGAGTATATGGGGTTATACAAATGACGGTACTGTCAACCAAACGAGATACGGTAATGCTTCCAACGCCGCTGATGCTATGACTGTCACTACAGAAGGAAGTGACGATGGTTACATTCCCAAAGCCAATATGTTGGCTGAAAATATAGGCAAGCGACCTTTGTACGGTTTGCAGTTTGAAGACCACCGTGGCGATAACCACACTATCCGTTTACTCTACAAACAGTTCGGCAAGTCCTTTTCAGGAGGAAACACTTACCTCCCTCCAACGCTGGATGAAGAGGTTATCATTCACTTTGATGACAGAGATGCATCTCAGGGTGGATTTACCGTTGGTCGGCACATGGTAGGTACTGGTGAAGTTTGTGGAGAAAAGACAGGCGGCACTGTCAAGAAATTCAAAGGTAACCTTTGGAACACCTACCCCAGCCCGATTGTTGGCGTTAAGGTTGCAACTTCGTTGTCCAGCGGGACAATGACAGTGACACTGGACGCTCCTTACGATACCAGCGCACCTGCTGTCATGCAGTCACATCCTGACATACTTGGTTACCTTGGTCTACCTAAATCGGGTATGTTTCAATTATCCACGCAGTCCGGTGTACAGGGATTAACTTTCTATTACACCAGTAGGACACACAACAACTACAGCGGAACTCACAAATTCTTTGGCGTCATCGGTGGTTCTTCCAGTCACAGTAACGGTAACTGGTTCTTAAGTCCAAGAATCAATTTCACCAGTTTACTCACTGATGAGGTGATTGCGGCGGCAGTAGCACACGCTATCAATACAGAAAATTCTACGCAAGACAGCGTTGAGGCAACTTCTTTTGACTGCACAAGTATGTTTGCTCCTGACGGCAGGACATTAGAAGAGTGGGGTGTTAGTCCTACGGCTATACGCATCAAGGTCAGGTCTGATTCCAAAGTATCACTCAGTCATCTGTTTGAGGCTAATGTGGACAAGGACTATGGTTTATTGGAAGGAGTATCTACTGAAACTGTAGATAGCGGAACACATTTACAAGGACTAACTGATGCCGATAAGGACGCAGGTGTGAGACTTGACATCGGCTACATTCCTAAGACGGTACTGCACATCAGTACGAAGTATAGAGGGACCAATGCGAATACAGCAACACCTGTACTCGTTGACAGTCAGAATAACACGGTTGACATTATCAACTGGCAAAGGAACCTTAGAGGTGATGATTTCACTGACATTGCCGGTGACCACATTATACCAAGAGTGGATTCTCCTTGTGTAGAGGTACACTCGTTCTCAGACCCTGACATCAGCGTAGCGACCAATGAATCGTGGGCGTTACTCGGCAAACCTGCGTGTGATACAGCCAACAGTTGGGGTGAACCGTTTGTCGTATGGCATAGCAGTAACTCTTGGGCAAGGGTGAGAAGCAAGGCGGGTGTAGGTGACCCCGAAGAAGTGGTAACTATTGAAAGCAAGAGTACAAGCCCTGTAGCCTTTGCTAACCCTGCATCTCCTGACATCTTATGGAAAAGAAGTTCGGCCTACTACAGTTCTCATCAAACAGATGGTGTGAGAATCGCTGGTAGTAAAAACTCCAGTCCTTTCTTATATTTCCGTGGTGCTCGTGACAGTTCCGACCACTTTGTTCCGCTTTACTTCGGTGGTGGATTCAGTGGAGTGGTAACTGACATCAACGACGGTACTCAAAACGATTACTCTGACTTTTACACTCATCCTTACTCAAGCGGTCCGACTGGTTCGGCAGGCTTCCAAAACATAGGCGAGGTCGCTGGTTCATTCGCACTTATTGATACCAACGCTATGCTCGCTATGTTCCCCGGAACACCTTACCTTGACCAACATAGAGGTCAGAGCCATCCTCCGTTTTTCAACCAAGACGCTATACTACCATTTGACATGGCGAAAGGAGCAAACAGTAAGGTTACAGGTTTGGACTATACTGACGGAACCAACTCTGTTCATGCTAACATACCATCCCCAGTCATCTTAAGATTTGCACACCCTCACGCAAGATACAGCCATGACAGTGACACAGGTCACAGCACTACCTACATGATATTTGGTCCGGGCCAAGCGTTCCCTCACAACACTGCGACAACAGAGCCTCAAGGTGCTAATATCGTTACCGCCGGTAATGGGTACAGTGCTGTCCCGATTCTCATTGGCGGAGACGCCACTAAGGACTCTTTCTTACCAAACCAATTGGCTAACGGCGACCTCACAGAGCACAGTGGTTTCAACAGAGGTAGTGCCTTAGCGCATCTACCCATGACTACCTTCTTCCAAAAGAACAACGCAGAAGGCTTCAACTATGTAATGAACTGGCAACCCACCAAGGGCTTTCCTAATGTCAATGCGTCCGCTTCAAGAACTTATACACAAGACCATACTATGGCGTTCTTCTTTGAAGGCTCTGCTGGTACTAAGACTGGCTTACCTAAGCATTACCATCCGTTTAATCATATCTTCACCGATATTGGCGGAAATACCATCGGAACGGGTGCATTGTTAGCCACAAGAGCCTCTTCTGTAATATGGCATATGGACGGAGGGTATCACCCTGGCGGTCACTTCCTTGACGACCATGTGCGAAAGAATCCTAAAAACCACAAGGCCAGTGCCTTCCTCTCAACAGGTAGCGGTGCTAAGCACAACAGTAGTTCATTCAGACCCGCTGGTCTTCTCGCACAGGCGTACCTTACCTTTTACGGAGTGTCGCCCGGTAACCAACAGATGTATGATAATGTCGTTATAGTTGACGCTACTCGTTGTCAGAACGCAGAGGAACTTGGTACTGTTCTCAGCGGTGCGGTAAACACATTCCCCGGAACCGACCCACTCAAGGCTATTGGTGGTACATTTATGCCGAGTATGCAGAATGCACATAATCAAGACCGCTACGGTTGGGTTGAATTAGCAGTGAATCAATACACTGCCGAGAGTGGTGGAACTGCGGCATCTTTGCGAGTCACAAGTACCGCTACTACATTGCCCGATTACGGGTGGTTACGAGTCAGTAACGGCACTCTCTCCGGGTATGCTCCTTATGTTTCTCAAACTATATCTGCTCCAAACACCACATTCACACTCGGAAAAAGTAACATGGCGAGTACACCTGCTACTCTATCATTGACAGCAGGAGGAAGCGGATATGCTCCTACAGGTGCGACTGTTCCTTTCCCTGCAATTGGAGGCTCAGGTACTGGCCTTATTGTCAATGCTACAATCAATGGTTCGGGAGTAATCACAGGATTAGCCATCGTTAATGCCGGTACTGGTTACTTGAATACTGACACGAATGTAGTAATACAAGGTGGAAACAATGACGCTCGCTTAAGTATAACCGCTGTTGTCGCAAACACCGACATCATAAATCCACAAAACCGACAAGCAATTACGCCCGATACAGATTACAAAGCGTATATTTGGACAAAGGCTGGAACTCACAGGTTCAACAATGCCGATTCGGGAGCGGCAAGGGACCATATGACTCAAGTCCATTTTGGAGGATTCGCAGACGCAGTTGACAGAACAAAGCCAGTAGGAGCACTGGGCTGGCACGGAGAAGCATATTCGTATCTCAACTCATACGAAGCAATCAGCAAGATTGGTGCGAACCTTCATCCCGCAGGTTTGGGGGCATGGCATCCATTTTTAGGTTTCAATCCATACGGTGCCGCCGAGACTTGTGTAGGAGCCAGCGTTACGGTTAATCGTACTGAGGCACCGGTTTCTCACTACGAAAATTATTGTGTGTCAGGTTTATCCAGTCGTCATCTTGTCGCAATAACACACGAAAGCGAACTTCCGATTATCGCCAAGGCTGACAAAGACGGAGTTAGTGGACTTGGTGATTGGCTACATGTCGGACAGACTGGTAACATTGAACACGCAGGTACAGTTGCTTGGGACAGTACCAAAGTACACAATAAGAGTAGATATGTTGGCTCTGCAACTGCCGGTCCGCATGTAGAAGTCCAAGTCCATAGTGGGTTTTCTTTACCGGAAGGGGCATCGGATTATCCCAATGTAGGCAGTGCACCTACTGACGCTCAGTTGCACAGGACACTACAAAGTGGAGACATGGTGAGAGCAAATGCTTGTAACTATCCGACTGGTGATTTGTTTTGGGACGAGTCGGTTGTTAAGAATTCAGGCTTCCACCAAGACATAGCAACTTACGGCGTAGAGTGTATCGGTATCAAAGCACCCGATGATTACATGAATATCGCCGCCAGTCCTTACAAGGGACTTTATAATTTCTACAACGAACGCAGTGCGGCTCGTAATTTCCTACCTGAGCATGTAGTATGGAAGCGCATGGACGGAGGTAGCGTTACGATGCCTGCTGTAAATGCGAGAGGGCTGGGTATGATTCCTTGGACAAAGCGGAAGGACGGAAGCGAGTACAAAACGGTGGGCGAAAAGGTTCTCGGCAATGTCAGATTCTCTTTTGAGACGACGAATGCCGCCATGTTCCCTATCATACAAGCACAGGAACTTGCACACCCTCAGTTAGCAGGGCCAACTACTATGCTACCCGAAGCGGCGTTGCTGATTCATAACGAACATGTGCAGTTTGAAAGCATCAATGTGATAGACGACACAGGGCAAGAGCACCGTTTGGAAGGTGGTAGTCCACTCGGTACAGTAATCATGGACTTCCGGCACATCAGTGACCGAGAAATTGAAGGGCTTGCTCCTGCACTTGCTGGCGCAGGAATCAACCCTAACCTCAAGATTCGCCTACCTAATGCTGATGAAATTCCCGGTAACATCGTGGTGCGTTCAGGCTTTGACCGCATACAGTCTTATCAAAATGAAACCATAGGAAGCGGTGGTTTACAGCACCCCGCTCAAGCAGGATTACAAATTCGTAGAATGTTTGACAACGAATACGCAGGACCGAGGCTCTTCCCTACATGGGAAAACAATGGCTGGGAACACCTTAGTCAAGATGCTGATGATGTGTCTGTTGACAAGAGCCATAACAGACTTAAGTTCCCAGCATCAACGAACGAAGGGTGGAAAGACCATACTGACAACGGTCCTTTGAATTCTTCTTATGAGCCACACGACCGTAGCCTCTTCTTCCATGTCACTCGCATGGGTGTGTCCATGACGCATAGGTACGATGTTGACGAACTGACCTACACCAGTTTCAGCGGCACGGAAATCATCGTTACAACAGCACCCGAACCCGCTACTTGGACTGATACAACTGAACTGAGCGGAGGGCGTTATTTCTTGAGAGTGTACGACCCTACCACTGACAAAGGAGTTATTGCTTCTTACACGGGCATATCAAGTGCAACGGTTGACGGAGTTGCCGTGCATAGATTCACAGGTGTTGTCTACAGCCCTGACTTCTCGTCCTTCGTGACTGGGAAGACCGGACTCAAGGTCGTGCCTTCGTACTACATGCCTGCGGGCTCTACGAGAATGTTTGCGGCAAGAAGACTCCGTGACCACGCTGAATACAGCGGAGCCAGCCCTGACATGAAATCTATTGACTGGTTTACTTTGTACGGTGCATTACCATCCTCTACTGGCGCAATGGCTAAGCCGTCAACTGTCTTTACTAATCTAATAAAGCCAAAGATGACGCCGATGCCTATTCCGAGAATGGGCCATCACCATGTCAACGCTACCATGGCTTTAATGCCCGGTCACTATGCACACCCTGCGTATCAACGGATGTACGACTTGAACACTGCGTGTCAAAGTTCAAACTCTAAGCCAGCCGACTCTGAATTGATTGGCGCATTGGAAGCGACAAGAAAGTCCAGCACTGCTACACTACAAACTAACGGTTATGTCAGAGACCCACTTGTTTGGTTCTCTACTCCGTCTGCACCGTTTGGCCCCAGTGATATTCACGGAGGTGGCTTTACTCTGTTGACCGAGACCAAGGTCAAGTACGAAGGTTACGGAATTGCGGCAAGTGCAGGTGACAACGCAGGTATCATCAATTCACAAGGTGGTCACACGCTCGTACTTGAAGCGGCGAATACATACACAATGAACAACCATTTCCCTGACCCACTTGAAGTGGGTGCCTACCAAATTATCATCCAACCGAATGTATTCAAACAGCAAATCAAAGGGTTCCATGTCAACCATGCTACTGAAAACAAGGCACCGAGTGAAGCAGGTACAAAGGTAACCGAACTAACTGGTCAGCAAATCAATACTGTGATTGCTATTGAAAAAGACATGTCTACTCGTGGGGCTTACGCCCTTATTCTTGCAGAAGCAATGATGGCGGATGTCAGAGGTTGCGAAGTCATCATCAACGAAATAATACTTGATGTTGAGCCTGACGCCGGAAGTCAATTCACTAACTTAGCACCACTCGCTCTGTACAACCCTCTCGGTGTACAGGAGAGTACCAGTCCTTCATTTACACGAAGAAGCCTACCATATCGCCCCGGTATGTTTGATTCGGCTACACCCGGCTACACACTTACAATACCATGGTGGGGAATTCTACACAAGGATGGTGCTGATTCTTCTAACGCTGACAAGTTCAAGCATCTTGAATGGCATAAACCCGATAATTACTATCAACTATGTAGAGCGAATTATGGGTCAGTCGGTGCCCAATTGACGCTTGCAGGTTACCCTACGAGTTTCCTTGACATTTACGAACCACACAAACGCCTTAGAAGTCTGAACCCTAACTGTACAGTTATCAGCAACAACGGTTCCAATACAATTGTTGTTGACAATAACGACCTGTTCCCTGTCAAGCCTTACTACGGTGAAAATTTGGTTTTCTACAAGAATGGAATTCGTTACACTGCAACTTATGCAAACAGGACTGGAACGCTCGCTCATGCTACGCTTGGAGAGAGTGATACTTTCTCAACTGTTTCGGCAGATGCAGAGTTTTGGAGTAACATTGCTGTAGGTACGATATTGACGCTCAGTACACCATACGACAACGCTGACGCAAGTTCACTGTATTTAAACTCTCAGAGTAGCGCATTGACAAGAAACCTACTTCAACTCGCCAACGGTACACGAGATACCAACTCACTACAACCAGCAGATGCTTTCCTTTCCTTATGGCATCCAAATCTCGGTCGCCCATTCACTTGGTACAGTGATGACAGCGACAGAGGCTTTTACGATAAGACGGGTAGTGCTGATGCACCAGTTGACCAAAAACCATACAACCATGTACCTGAGCATTTTGAGACAATACACTACCACGACTTCAATTATGTCGCCAGCAAAGGACCGTTTGCACTCGGTATGGAATGGATTAAGCCTCCTAACAGCGGAGGTGGAGGGACAGGGGCTTCTTTCACCGCCAGTGAGATTGACGCCGATGCTCAATTAACTCACCAAGGAGGTACGGTAGGTTCTAACAAATACAACTTCGCAGGCTTTTGGCCCGGTGGTAGTCATGGCGGTGGCGCAGTCAGCCGTTTAGAATCATACGGACATTCACTTATCGGATGGGGCAGTGACACTTTCGGTATGGATTGTGAGACCTATCAAGATTCTACCGGAGTCGCCACACTGACACTACCTAATACCAGCAACCGATGCTTTGGTTACCGTATGGGAGTTCGCCAACTGTACAACCGACCAAGATGGGCTCCTTATGTTAGAGGATGGCTTGAAGTTGCTAACAGTAACGCAATGCTTGGGTATTATCACGGCCCGTTGATTCAACAAGACTCTAAAACAAGTGGTTGGGATTATGTAGGTAGCGACACAACAGAAGCAGACCAAAATGTTGAGGCCATGTATGTGGGTATTTTGGAACGACTCACTCAGGTTTCCAGCCTACTTGGTCAAGACCAAATCGGCAGACAGGTCAGATACAGCGACGGTCGTCGTATGACTGGACCATTTGGTTGTCCTGTCAGAACGCTGAGGAACGCATCTACTACAACTCGCATGTACCCTAACGACGAAGCAGGTCAGGGTGTAGAAGAACTGGCCAAGGCTCATCGTCACTACATGGTTGACTGGTGGGGCAACACTCGTGGAGAAGATGTCAGGCGTTTCCCTGTGCGTGGATTCGGCTTGCGACCTTCTTGGGACCCCGAAGATGCTTATGCTGATACGAATGTAACACACAGACCAGCCGCTCATGACTTGTTTGGTGGTGACGGTAATGACCGCTACAGTGGTAACGACAACAGCGACAACAACAACGCATCCAACATGGGTAAGGCTGACTGGTTCAATCCAGCCAGTGCCCTCAGAGTCGGTGACCGTGGTGACGGTCGTGGTGTACGCTGGCCTACTGTATTCAACGAAAGTCTACTGATGGCTGTCAGTGAGAAGCACGACGCTACAGGTCTCGTTCTAAGTCACAGTACAGCAGAGCCTATCTTTGGACAAGGACTCGTTAGGCCGAGCAACCTTGCTTTGCAGGATGGTGAAGTTGAGCGGGGTATCAGTGACCGTGTTGACCTCAACTCCGATGACGGCCTGTTGAAGCCGTCCGCACATGTAGGTGAGGCTACGGAGACGGTCAATGCTGACGACAGAGGTGCCGAACCTGTATCAAGGAATGATGTCAGAATCGGCCTTGATGTGGACACACTATCTGAACTCAATGACGGAGTTTCCCGTGAGTATGTGGTCATGTCCACGGAGGCTCACGGTTTACACACTGACAAAGAAGTAGGGCAGAGGACCAATATCCGTGGTGCTTACAACTCAGGTAGTCGCACTCTCAAAGACTTGGACATGACTGCTCTCAATTGGGCAGGACAGCCAGTGACTGGTGTTGTCAAGCATTCCAATGCCCATGCTATGTGGCCACTTGGTGGTACCTATGTGATGGATTGGAGCAAGCACTCCGGTGTACTTGATGTCAAAAACTGGGGAACTATACAGCGTTTACCTCAGACTTCTTTGGAACTTTGGCTTAAGGCTGACTCACTTGATTTGGCGAACGGTGCCGCTGTAACTTCTTGGAAAGACTCAAGTGGTAATGGTCACGAGTTTGTACAAGCAAGTGCAAGTGCCCAACCTGACTTTGTAGCAAGTGACAGTGACTTCAACAATCAGCCACTTGTTCACTTTGACGGAGACGACGCATTGGCCACTACCTTTAGTTCTGATTTGAATCCGAATAACTTTACTGCATTCATTGTTTCCACCGTTGATGCTGATGATGGAAATTATCACGGTATTGTTGAAAATAGAGATGGAAATACTGGATGGATTCTTTACGCAAGGATGTCGGGTAGCGCAAACTACTGGCAGTGGCGTACTGGGACAGGTAGTGCTGTTACTGTTATGTCTGCTGGAAGCGACACAGTTGTTCCAAACACTCCTTCAATCGTCACTTTGAGAATGTCGGGAAGTGACGGAGCAGGTGGTGGGACTACTACACAGAATCTCTTTGTAAACGGTGTTTCCGAGGTCACTTCAAGTGCGGTATTTACCAAAAAGACCGCCACCACCGCTATGCCTATCTTGGGTGATGTTGGTAGTTTTGAATTGACAGGTCAAATGGCGGAAGTGATTATTTATTCTTCGGCACTAAGTGACGAAGAAAGAAAACAAGTAGAGACTTATCTTGCGAACAAATACGGTATCACCTCACCCCACGGTGTGCCGCTCACTGCATCTTCAAATCCATACAGTGATGCTAATCATGACCCTGCATTGGAGAACATCAACTATACTGATGATGCTATCCAGTTCATCTACCGACCTGCTCATGGTCTTGATTACAAACACAGTCAGATGTTCCGACCGTTCATTGATACAACAGGCCCACAGGCTGGCTCAAACTTCTTTAGGGCCACTGCCGGTGGTAAGTACGGAATGTTCACCAGTGATGTACCGAGTGCAAGGACAGGAACTCCGAGCAGTCCACCTTACGCACCCGTGTATTCTGTAGACCCACTACTACCAATACAAGCGTCAAGTTCAGGACCCAAGATACAAGGTGTAGAGGTCACCGGTTACGACAAGACTGACATACGCTCTCCAGTGGCTCGTATGGTCATGTCAGAGAACACACTGGAACACTTCCGTTCTGACGCCAGCCGTCGCTCTACGGACGACGAGGAAGGAGACTATGAAGTTCAGCCACGATTCAGTCAGACCCTGCACCCAAAGGGTAGCAAGGGTGATGCATCTTATAACACCGGAGACCATAGCGGGGAGTGAGTGACATGTCGGCAATGGATGAGGCTTGGGTTTTGTTAAAGCAAACATACCAATCGGAATTAGGAGAGCATCACGAAGACTTCCCCAGTTCTTATGGACCTGTAGTTGGCTATCACGGCACTACAGGTGATAACTTCATGGACATAATGGGTGGAGCAGGTATTCAACACCCCGACCCCAATTATAGGACTATTACCACCAATCCTTCGGAGGCGGCTACTTATGGAATGCAAAGAAGTGGTGATGCAAGAAATACCCCAAGTTATCAATCGCAACCTAAAATGGTAGGGGTTAGACAGGCCGCATTTGACCAAAATCACCCGAATTACATTGGTCCGAGTCATGGTTTGAAGAACTCGGATGATTACCAAGGGGCGCAACATTATGGCGGCAATATACCAAGGCAGTTCTTAACGAATGTCCCAATGTCAAATGAAACACTACAAGACACAATGCAAGCAAGAGAAGGCCGTCAAGACATTATAGACAGAAATATGTCTTACCCTGCTGAGAGCCAAAATTATGCGTTTAATAGTGCTATGCAAAGGCAAAACGAAAAGCCGGTGCAATACCCAATGGTGAACCAAAGGGGCGAAGTTAGACCTCAAGCACCTTCAAAGAGTGCGAGATGGTCTTCCACATACGACCAAAAAATGAATGACTATAATCAACAGATGACTCAATACATGCAACCTAACCCAGTTATGCAACCAACAGACCCAAATCAACAACAATTGCCATTACAACAGCCGCAAATGATACAGCAAGGCGAACCAATGGAGATTGCTATGCAATTACTGAAAGAGCGTGTAAGCCCCGAAGCCAAGCGGCACAAGTTGGAGTACGACAAAAAGTACGAGTCCAGCCCGGAGCGGGTGAAGTACCGAGAGGACTTGAACCGTGAACGCCGTCGCCGTGGTATCTACGGTAGCCACGACCATAAGGACATCAGCCACACCGAGGGCGGCAAATTGACCCTTGAAGGGGAGCATGAAAACAGGGCACGGCACTTCAAAGACAAGGGAACCCTTCGGGAGTTGTGAGCATGACACCGATGGATGAGGCTTGGGCTGTATTAAAAGCACCACTTATTGAGGATTCAATACAAAGGGTAAATCAAAATCGCTTTGAGGCTAATTTTCTTGACCCAAAAACAAAAGACATCCATCCAATGATTGCTGAAGAAGACCCTAATTTTGGAGTGATGAATGTGGGTATTTACCCAAAACAACCACAAATACTCGGTACTCCAACTGCTATTGATGCTATGGATATGACTGATAAAGACATAGATGATGATGTGAAGGAAATGCTTGGACTTGGTTTTTCCAATGCTGAATTAAGTGTAGCCGACCGCTATGGAGATGGACACGATAGCGATAACTACTGGGAATCAAATATGACATGGACTGACCGGGAAAAAAGAAGGAGGGGTTATGCTTCTGCACTTTACGACCTTGTAAATCAAATATCTCCCCGTCAAGTAAGACCCAGTGGTAATCAAAGTGATGAGGGTAAATTGTTGTGGAGAAAAAGAAAACTTCCAAACTGAGTAAGCACTCACTTACCTCACTTTACTCATAATTCACTTCACCTAAAATGAGGTAACCAAAATAGTCACTTTATTCATAGGTCTTACTCTCAATATAATAGTAGTATAGACTATAGTGAATAAATGAAGTAAGTAGGGGGGTCAAAAAAGGTGAGTGAAGTTTTGACTAAAGTGAGGAAAGCGAAACGCTTATATTGACCATCAAAGTGACCAAGCGTGAGGACAATGCAACAAAGCAGTAATACTTCGGAAGCCGAAATACGCCTAATGGGGCTTATTCTTGCCCAATCAGCACTCGTTGGTTTAGCCATCGGGTTGTTTGATGCAAACATGTGGTTAGACAGTGAAGACGCAATGCTCAATGGGTTTACTTACGCAATGGCCGCTTTCTTTGTGCAAGGAATAGCGTACTATTTCTTCAAGATGTTCTTTGAACAGAACATGCAAGAGCGTGTACGAGTTCAAAACATGGAGCGAGAGCGACAAGGACGATACCGTAACATGCAAAACACATTTGACCACCGACGAGCCGAGATGGAACTTCGTATGCAAGAAGCACAACTTGAGACAGAAATGCGCTGGATGGAGCAAAATCCCGGCAAAATGCCCCCTTCTTGGGGTGTACCGGGCGGCTCTCCTTCACTTGTACAACAACAAGAGAACATGTTGACTACTAACCCGCCAAAACATAACGCTACGATAAAAGCACCAGTAAATCTTGGAGTAAAGGATGATGAAATTCCTTTGAAGAAAGATGGAACGCCCGATAAAAGATACATGAAAGAATGAGTGGTGTTGTCTTGGGTCGTATATTCAAAACACCTACGGACGATTCTACTGAGGCCACGCTTCGTGCAATGCACACACAAAATACACTTGACAACTATTACGAAAAAGGTGTAGGGTGGTTAAGAACAATTCTTTTTGTAAGTATTGCTATACTCTTAACCAGTTATTGGGAATTACAAACAGGTGAATCAGCATGGGAAAACACAGTAGAATGGGTATGGGGCAAGGTACAAAACTTCGCCAATTGGCTTTGGGGGTTTGTGGATGGTTGAGCCAGCGAGTACGGCAGTCGTTGGTGCGATGGTGTGGGGTAAAGCATTCTTCAACGCATGGAGGCCACGCAAGGTCGGCATTTACGGCGCAGGATTGACTGGTAAAACTACACTTGACCGATACATGACCACTCCCGGTGAAATGGAAGAGATACCGGAAGATGAACGAACAACACATTTTAAGATGATTGGCCGCTATGTACTACCTAAACCAACTCGTAAAAGAATTTCATGGAAAGGAGAGAAACGAGTTGTCTTCTCTTCCGATATAGGAGGTCAAGAGCGATTTTGGAATCTATGGATTGACGACATGGTGAATCGGCAAGTGGAATGTATTGTGTATCTTTTTGATGACCGGGCAATCAAAGGCGGAGAAGAAGCCTTACAGCAGATTGCGGGATTCAAATATCTTGTAGATGCTATTATTCATCGTCAATACAGGTATCGTAATTTTAAGAGCCGATGGAAGGGTAAAAATTACGCTCCAAACCTCATTATGCTTGTAGCGAATAAAGCAGACCGCTTCTTTGATGAAACGGCAGTAATGTTATGGCAACAAGACCGTATTGGAGAACATAAGATATTTGATGCGTTTCGTGATGATTTAATCCGTTTACAAAAAGCAGGAATACCTACACGCCGCTCGTTTATGGCAACAAGAATAGGTTGGAATGTGGAAGATACAATGGTTTCTCTTTTGACATCGTAGGTGAGATAATGACAAAAACAACAGTAGCATCGGTAGGAAAGACAAGCAATAGCGTAAGAACAGTAATCCCCATGTGGATTGCAGAACTTATGGACTTAGATAAAGGAACAAAATTGAGTTGGAAACTTGTACGAACAGATAATGGGTATATTGCTCAAATAGAAGGTGAAACAAAATGATGAACTTTACACGACAACAACCTCAACAACGACTCAGTGATGCAAATGAGGCACATCTATACGCACTCGCTCAACAGGGGAATGGAGGATTATCTCATGCCGCACTTATGGAACAAGCATCTGCACAACAGCAAATGCAAGCGGTGGCGGGTGAACAAAATTTACAAGTACCAAAGGTGAATTTCTATCCTTCACGCCACCCCGACCCTCACAAGGCTCGTCGTAAAGACATCAAACAAGCCTACAAACTTCTTATGCCTTCAAAACGCAGTATATTCAATCCTGTAAGATTATTCTTAGGTAGAAAATACCGATACAATAAACAAACTCATGTTTGCGTGGTAGATGGTTGTGATTGTGCAACACTTATTCAATATGACAATCTATATGCTAAAATCACTGATGAAGATTCGGGCCGTAATCTTTGGGAAATGTACTGGCGAAACCCTGTAACGGGTGAAGCAGAAGCGTTTATTGCTAAGGATAAGGTTACTAATGGTCGTAAAATGCGAGGTACATACTGCCCCGAACATCTTCATTTGTATCATCTTCTATGTAAATGGGAAACAGAAGAAGATAAGGTGCGAGAAAATAACCCTCGTCGCCTTCGTGACCATGTAAAACGAGGTGTAAGTGTAGTAACTGTACCCGTAGCCGCTATTACAAAGAAAGACCCTACGCCTCCTATGCTTGAGAAATATGAGCCGTTCTTTGATGAGTTGATGCGGGATTCAAAGAAGACAAACGGAATAAGTCTTATTCATTATAAAAACCCTGTATCACAGCAAAATGATGTTACAATGGTGATATTTGACCTTCGTATATTTGAGCATGAAATGGCTATGATGAAACAACCAACACAGGCATTCCAAAATATGATGGGCAATCAAAACCCTATTGAACAAGAAACTCATGGGAGTATTGAGTGACATGTTAGGACTTGGCGGAAATAATCAAACACCGATGAACAGTGGTGCGTTAAATTTAGGCGTTCAAAGTCAACAACCACCTATGCAACAAGCGTGGGGTGCCCCTCAACAAGCACCGTTTGGACAGGCGGCACAAAACCCGTTCATGCAAGGTATGACTGGCGGAGCATCAGCACAGTGGGGTCAGCAACCAGTGGCCCCTCCGAGCGAAATAGAAATGCAGATTATGTTACTTCGTGGTATTGTACCAGTTGACCGATTTGTTGCAAGTCAACAAATGGGAACACTTATTCAACTTCTTAATAATCTTGTCAGTTTTAGCGTTCTTGAAGTTATGAAAAGCGCAGTATTTGTTGAAGACGGTGATGGAAACCTCAAAATGGACATCACACAACTTCCTTCTCATCTACAAACTATGAGTGCGGAAAACATCAAGGCTGAATTTAATTCTTTACAAAGTACCGCACAACAAAACATCACTGCGGCAGAAGGCGGCCAACAACAAATTGCCTCTTTCTCTCAGCAAAATATGATGAGCGGTGCCCTAACAGCGGCTATGGCTGATGAAGGTATGATGACAAAAATGGGTAGCGGCGTAGGTAGCGTTGCACGAGGACTAATGGGGATGAGATGATGGATAGAGGAAGTTATTTGACACAATCGTTTGCGAACACAACACTTGAGGTATTGAATCCTAATCGTAGTGTCATTATTGATATGGTAATGGTACAGATTATAGCCGCAATTATTACGCTATCTTCACTTCTTTTATTCAAAGGAAATGACCTCGGCTCGCAAAACGCATCTTATCTACTCGTCGCCTTGTTCGGTAGTGTTCTGTTCTTGAGTGCCGTGTACTCTCGTATTACGAGAGGCTGACGGCCACTTCTTAATTGGACATTCCGAATTAAGTAACGCTATCTTAGTGTTGATAAAACACCCACATTGGGTGCAACGATTCGCTTTGCTGAATGGACATGTATGACATATACGCTCTCGCTCTTCTTTCAAAATATCGGGAGCGTATCGTCCCATCGCCATATCCTTGACAGCGTTTGTAAGGCTACGAATGGTATCCATGTCCAATGGAACTTTTGCTATTCTTGCCCGCCTTTTCATACTCCCACCGGCTTTGTTTAATTCGGAATCGTTTTTAAGTTGTGCTTCATAACAGCGTCATGGCGGGGGAGCAGGTAACCAAGCGTTCTTGCTCTTTTTGCATTTCGGAAGACCGTGATTCGTTGGAGGAACAAATGCTTCAAGGATTTATTTCAGCCCGTCAATTAGACAAGGATAAGGGTTGGCGCACCAACACCGCTGACCGCCATTACCGCAACCACATGGGAGATTACCACATGGCTTCTAACACCAGTTGTGCTTTGTGTACTACACCAGTTCGTAGCGACTACGAGCGTGCTTACTTTGAGGACGGGAGCGTTAGTGAGCAAATCGCTCA
>PDMW01002153.1_pt1 | contig 28540 bp, 28 predicted proteins | sample 1515511 | NCBI WGS metagenome assembly PDMW01 (sample SAMN07343023, study PRJNA328102) | Marine metagenome, whole genome shotgun sequencing project. | biome: marine; feature: bay; material: water; isolation source: viruses from water sample < 0.22 micron filtered, nuclease treated, low... ... | reverse complement strand
AGTCTGGGTTGGCTGATGATCCCACCAAGAAAACCCTTATGGTTCGTCTATACATGGAGAACCAACTAGATGCAGGAAAGAAGAAGGGTGGCATGGGACATCAGTTCTTGCGTACCCGTTGGCAGTTCGGCAACGAGACAACCAAAAGAATGAAGGCTTTGGGTATGTCAGATGTAGAGATTGGACAGGGCCGTCGTGCGATAGACAGGTACATCCAAAGTGGCTTTCAGGACTTCAGCATGGAGCCTATCTCGGCTGAAGAAGCCTTTGCTAGTTTCACAGATGGTCTAGGAGAAGACCTGTCACCAGCAGAGATCAAAGCAAAAGCAATTTCATACCAAAAGAATCACCCAAACATGTCTCCTGAGATTATGGGTGAACTTTTTAGTGAGTTAATACCAGAACTTGCTCAAACAAGATTAGAGGCGCAGCAAGCACAGCAGGCAGAGGCTGTCCAAGCACAAGCCGAGAAGGATCAGGCTGCCGAAGTTGCAGCAGAAAAATCAGCGTTCGAGTCCAAGCAGCAAGTCAAACGTGATGAGTTAGCGCGTACAAATACGACAGACCTCTTGGCTGGTGACCCATCTCCAGACGCGGCCCCACCGACCACACCACCATCTGACCCAGCGTTGGCTGGTGCTAGTCAGACATACGAAGAGCGTCAGGCTATTGTTAATGAGATGAACGCAGGCAAGCCTGACCCTGCAACTGTAGGCGAGAAACTTGGTGGACACGCATTAGGTAGACCACCAAGTGCAGCTGGGCCTGATCGTACCCCAGAAACTCGTGCGAAACTAGCGCAAGCAGAGAAGGAGATGTTCGGAACAGATCCTGACTTTGGTGAAGGCCCACTAAAAGAAGATAAGAAGAAAGTTACTCCTGTCAGGAAGAAGACTACAACTTCGGTTCAGTCATTTGATGACGCTAAGGTTGGATACGAAATAACCTCTATGTCAATACCGCACGGAGGCAAAAACGTAACCGCTAAAGTAATGAAGAATAAACGAGGGGCTACGGTTGCTAACTACAACGGAACGCTGTTAGTCTTTGACAAGGGAAGTTTTAGAGTGCCTACAGAAGCCGAGACATCTTGGCTAAATAAGGAGGAATAATGCCTAGTATATCAGATCTAATGAAGTCAGACACACCATCAGATAGCGATGCTCCTGCGTCTGACACTCCAGCATCTGGTGACATCTCTAACTTTGTAAATGAAGAACCAGTACATGTCAGTGATAGGTTATCACAGTTAGTCGCCCCAAAGAAACCCACTCCTCCGAGCGGAGCAAGTCGAGGCTCTAACAAACGTGCTAACCCCCGTGGTTCTCCAGGGCACATCGAAGCGGTCCTGTCTAAATGGAATCTCATTAACGATACATATCAGGTACATAGTGAGAGGTTAAGATTAATCGCAGACGCTTACGTAAAGGCTACTGGTTCAGGAAAAGGCTTAGAGAACGTCCGAGAGTATCAAGTCGAACTCAGTAATCTAAATAAGCCCTCTGAAGATCGTCGAGAGTTTATTATGTCTCACCCCGGTCTAAGGCACTACGATGAAGAATTTTCACTAGCGGCTCGTGATCTCTATCACGCCGCTATGCCTAGTAGTAGTATGTCTACTGGCCTTGCTAATGTGGCCAATGTTAGTCGAAGTGATCAGGCTCGCAAAAAGAGGGGTGAAGCGGAGAGGCGTAGTCTCAATCCAGAGGGCCTATACACTAGGCAGGGATGGGGTAGCGTGTTTCCAGACACACCTAAAGCGGAACGTGATTGGCGGGATTACCTTTTTTCCGATAAAACAGAAGACTAAGGAACCGCAATGGCAGATCAGGAATCGTCAAAGCAAGCAGCGATTACGGCTGATTCTGGTGTAAATCAGGATGGCTTTGGTATGCCAGCAGAAGAACCCCTAGTCCAAGATACGGACATTACCATCGCTGATCTTGGTGGCGATGCAAATGAGGGTGTTAGTTCACGCTTTACGGAGCCTGGTGCACCTAAGTATAAATGGATTACGCCTGGTATGATACAGCACCCATCATACTACAGGGTGGGACCAGGGGGCGTAGAAAGCGCACCTGTATCTAGGCATGCAGCACAAGAGGCAGAGAAGTTAGCTCGTGCTTATCCAGACTTAGATAGCGAGTATATGAGTAATGCTGCCGCCAGAACTATTGGTGACAGGGATATACTTACAAAAGAAGAACTCCAAAAAGCAAATGACCCTGGCATGCTTGAGAGCATTGGTTTAGCCTTTGAACCATTTGATGCGCCGCGTAGACTTTTATGGGGCGTAGCGGCAGAAGCAGGCAGGATGCTTCCTGACCCTGGCTCTATGCTTGGCGACGCTGTGCAATCAGTTGTTGGCGTTGTTGGCGGCATTGCTCTTGGGGCCACAATCGCTGGAACCGAGGGTATATGGTCACCAATAAGTGCAATAGGTAGCCTGTTCTATGATGAAGATGAAGATGAAGGGCCAATTTATGAAACTTTGCCAGGCACTGAGATGGTTGATGGCTTTGTAGATATGGCCGAAAACCTATACGAAGCCATTGCAACTGGTGAGATAGCAGACAAAGCAAAAGAAAACCAAAGACCTTGGTTCTGGAAAGAGTGGACTACAGCCAGCGTTGTGTCTGGCACTAGCCTCATAGATGCTATGATCACCCGTGAGCAAGCATGGGAACTGTCACAAAGAGAAGGCACTGCTCCACATCTAAAGCAGTTTGCTCGCCATTTGTCTACTGATGTTGGTCGCCTAATGTACGGTGTAGTGAGTGAGATTGCAGTGGACCCATTGTGGCTCCTTGGGCCTGGTAAGGGATTCTCTGCGGCACACACTTTCGCAAAAGGTGGAAGAAGTTGGTATCTGATGGGAGGGCTTGAGAAGGTAGGCGGAAGCATGCAGATGCTCTCAAGAGAGGGCGGCAACATAAAGGGCTTTAACAAGGCTGTTGGCGATCTGTTTGATCCAAAATCAACTCCAAAAGAACTTGAGAATGCGCTAGATCTCACTACTCGCTTTAGTGAACTGGCCACAGCAAATGTCCTGAACCTCCGTAATAACCTAGACGAACTTGCGACAGGGTTAAAAGGAAACGCGAACGTGCGTGATTTGACACGCCGACAAGCAGATCTGATGTACGATCAGTCAGCGGCACATGCCGCCAAGTATGCCACTGGTAACGTCAGAGATAGAACGAAGCTAGGCGACACCTATGCAATGCTAATGAAGAAGGCAGAAACCAACAGAAAAAAGATTTACAACCTTGCTGAAAACCCTGAATCAGCAACAAGGTTCCTAACAAAGCACACTAAGACTCTTGCGTCTGAAATTAAGACATTCGAGCATCATGCTGAGAATATGTCGTTTGCTCTAAGGACTTCAGGCGAGGTAAGGGCTGGTGGGGATGCTTCTAAATTCATTGGTGAAAGAGGCTTTCTGTCTCTGCACATACCCTTCACTACCAAGCACGGTTACATCTTTAAGGAAGGCCCTATTGATAAGGCTACTGCCCTTATTCAATCCTCTCCTGGACTTAAAAAAGTAGCAGACAACTACTCGCTACCAAACCTTGAGGCAAGACTACAAGCGGCTAGGCTGGGCATTAAGGAGGGTCAAGATCTACCATTTACTGAGGTATTTAAAGGTGACCGCAGCGCACAACTAGCATACGCGGCACAAAAGGCAGTTGGCCATACAATGGCTATGCCTATGGTGGTTTGGGATGTGCTTGTTAGTATGTTTGGCACTAGATACATTCAACCACTAATGACACACATGAGTGTTGAGGCTGCCGAACTTGCTGGTAAGACTAATGTCGGAACCAGAATTGCTGGCAAGTACTACATGCGCCTAAAGAAAGTGCAGCCAGAGGTTTGGGACGAATACCAAGAGGCAATAACTACGCTTATGCAGTCTTACGGTGGCTTGCAGATGCGTTTGCAGTCTGAGATAGACCGACTAAACAAGGCTGTCAAGATTGCTCGTAAGGCTCGCAAGAACCAAATGCCAGCTAAGATCAGGGAGATAGAAGCACGTATCAATAAAGAGACTGACCCTGGAGTGCTGGCGCAACTACGTACAGAACTAGAGGAAGTCAAAAGATGGGGAGATGCAAGAGCATACACATTAAGCGATGTGCTCTTAGAGGCTGGTAGTTCACTTGAAGCTGGTGCAGGTAAGTTCGCACACCTATCAGACGAAGCCAAGGCTGTCGCTGCTGATCTCCGCAAACTTGTTGATGAGATTAAGGCCGACCCAGCGGTTAAGGCTGGTCAGTTACAGGTTGAACAGGCACTAGTCAACTTAGCCCGTCACGCAAAGGGAGATCCAGAGCGTCGGTTGAAACTTATGACTATGCTACAAGTAGCAAATGCGAAACTAGAAAAAAGTTCTAACCTTAGTTCTTTCTTTAAAGGCAAGGTTCACAAGGCGTTGCTAGAAAGGCTCACACAGTTAAAGTCATTAAGAGAAGGGCTTGAGGGTGTTGATCGGGACGTGCTTGTTAAGGTGCTTGAAGAGGTTAAGTCCCTAACTAGTAAGAATGGGTATGACTCTTCCGTACACTCAGAGTACATCTATGACTTCTTAGTTGAAGCAACTAGAAGCAAGGTTGCTGCGGGTCAGATATTACGTAGGTTTGCCCTTGGACTTGGCGAGGCTGACGGCGGTGCTGCTCTGGCTAAACTAGTTCAAAGGCTTACTGGAACATTTGAGTACGCAAAGAACTCTCGCAAGATGTCTCCAGACAAAGCACTTGAACGCGCTATCAACTCTTACCTGAAGAAGTTGAAGGAGCAATACCTAACACTTCGCAACTCATACAAGGCTGCATCTGCTAGTAAGATCAGTATTCCAAATGAGCCAGATCGTATTGGTAGTAGAGACTTTATACCAGGGATGTCACGTAAAGACTTCCGTGCTCTTGTTGATGGTATGATTGATGACAATGATGACACTTGGAGACTGATGGTTCCTCGTGATCAACAGTCTGAGTTTAAGCGATGGATTGATGGGGAAAGCCAACTGTCCCCTCCTAGGCCCGATAAGCCTGTCAAACCTGTAACCAAGGGCAGAGACACCCCTTCTGACTCTTCGGCAGCAGAGAGGGCAAATGCGCTCATTGCTTCGGACGCTGAAACGGTTCCAGTAAACACAATCTTTAAGAATGTGGACGACTATCCAGTTACTGAAGGGGCCAAGTTCTTCCCAGCAAATACAGTTATTGATAACTTTAGTGGTCCCGACTTCGGTAGCGAGTATGGACCACTCATGTCGTACTTGAAGAACTCAATAGGTGATGATGTAGTTGTACACTTTGTAGATGACGCATCTTTATGGGCCAACCAACTAGATGGTGTCTTTGGTATCTCCACGGGACCAGTCAAAGGCGTGGATAGCGATTACCTAAAGAGAGTTATCTTCATAGACATACGTGCCAAGTCTGAGACTCGTATCGCTGAGGCATTGACGCACGAACTCTTCCATGCGGCAACATCAAACCGATACTCTGCTGCGCTAAAGGGCCACTTAGATGGTGCTGTTGGACCTGCTGAAGAGGTGGCATCCGACATACGGAAACTCTACAACTTCTTTGCCGAAGGCGTAGACTACAGTAAATTAGATTCAGAACTAGGTGGACTGCTTTCGAAGGTGACCTCTCCAGAAGAGTTAATGGCCTACGGCCTTACGAATCCAAGGGTTGCAGAGTATCTGAACGGTATTGAATACGCGAGCAAGGCACAGTTAAGCCTCTTTAATGTTCTGTTGGAGAAGATTAAGGCATTATTCTTAGGCACAAACCCGAACTCAGCAAACGCTGAACTGGCCAGACTGGTTGATAAGTTACTGGATGGACCAGACAGTATCGTTGGAGTTAAGAGCGACCTCGCTATGGCCAAGGTGACTCCACCACCAAACCCCTCTTCAGTAAAAGACGTAACCAAGGGTGGTTTTGGGTTTGAGTCTTCTGGTAAAGCCTCTTGGGACCGTGCTCGGTCTTACTACGAGCGAGCGCAACATCTCCGCAGTCTACGCAGGAGTGCTGGTGAGATCCCAATGAAAGACATGGGTCCAGAACTTATGGGTAGGAGGGCTGGAGTCCTAAAGGTTGGCTCAGAGTACGCTGATACTGAACGCAAACGCCTATCTTCTCTACTAGAGGCGCGTGGTGTCCGTATAAACAAAGCACTTCAGGTGGAGAAAGGTAGCCCTTGGCATCTGAAGACTGCTCGACCTGTAATCAAGCCTGACCCAGTAGTCGTCAAGCCAGTTATTGAACCAGCAGCCGAAAAACCAGCAGTAGTAGAGCCTGCACCGACACCTAAGCCAAAGGCTGCTCCCGCTACTGACACTGTGTTACCATCTCACGAACCTCCAAAACCAAAGCCAAAGGCAGAAACGCCTACGACTACCACAAAGGAACGCCATAAGCATGGGCGTGGAACTTTGGAGAAGAGTGGAATCTACCGAAGCCGCTTCAGTGATGACCAATTCTTTGTTGATAGAATTGATACTGACAAAGGTAAACTCTGGAGAATACGTAGGCGCGTAGCTGCGGGAGAATTTGGAGAGCAGGTCGGAGGACTCTACTCAACTAAAAAAAGTGCAGGCGAGTATCTCCGTAACAAATTGGACGTTGCAGAGATGGCCCCATCTGGTGGTGCTAAAGTAACTGTCAAACACAAAAGGGTGAACTACAAAGTAGATGGCAAGCGGATCAAGTACAGCGAATGGGCAGACCCTAACACAGGTAACGTGTGGAGATTCACCTCCCAAGGAAAAAACCAAACCACCGTATGGACAGTAACAAATAAAGCCACTGGCAAAGAATTAGTATTCAGACCCAGTAAGAAGTTAAAGCGGGTGCAGATTAAGCATGCGGAAGAGGGGCTGCAAGAGTTCCTTAATGTTACTCGTGGCCCACTGGAGGAGACTGCTGAGGTACAGAAAGTTATCAATAAGACTGTCGCTAAGAATGAAAAGGCGGGGGACTTATTTACTGAGCCTGTTGTCCAGCATGTAGTATCTAGTCAGCCTGGTGGCGGGACTTTGAGCGCAGAAGATTTAGCCGCATTGGGATTCACCCCACTAAACACTAAGACCTATAAGCCGCAACTTAATGATGTCATCGGTTTCCTTTACGATGCCGAAGAAGTGGTATTTAGGATTAGTAAAATCAGAAAAGTCCCTGCTGGAATTACATACGACATGCACAATATGGCAGGTGATTTAGTTACCTCATACTTAAACAAGATACCATTTGATGATGATCTTACATATTATCTCACGCGTGACGGTGCGGTTGTAACCAAGAAGAAGACAGCAACAGCAATAGATAAGACTGGCAAACCAGAAGTCGGAGAGGCGCTGCAACGTGGAGCGGAACGCTTTATCAAGCCAGCAGAGGCAGGCAAGGCTAAGGATGTCACAGTTGAACTTCCATTGAACCCTCAGGCTGCGGCAGATAGTGGATGGGCGTACAATGCTGACTCAAGAAATAGGTGGATACCATCTATTGCCGATCTTGAGATTGCCTTATTCGAAGGTAATAAACTTATTGGCGGTGGTAAAGTCGTAGGTAAAGACAAACTTAAATATATTCTTGAGTCTGGTGAAACCGTTGCCATACTTGACCTGAAGAATATAGCAAAGGGAAAAGAGAGTGGGATTGCGCTTGTTGTTCGGCGACCTGAATCTAAGTTCAAAAAGAGCCAAGCGCAAAGAGATCTGGAATCTCTCTTAGAGGACACAGTAAGCGAGCAGCCACGGTACGCAAACGTTAAGGAGGATGCCGCACTATTTCCAGACGTACATGATGCTCGTATAGCAGATCCTGATATGCCATTCACTAGGTCTGAGCCAATAACACCTGATCAGTTGGCATCAATAGAGAAGAGCAACCGTGCTCATGATGAACTTCAATTGTTCTTTGCTAAAACAAAGAAGCCTTTAATTAACGAGTTTGGAAGGCTTTACAAGTTGCATGCAAGGCAGGCACTTAAAGCGGCAAACGATAAGATACCTCCAGCTACCCGACCTGACTCTATCGCGAAGGAGGTGCGCGATATTATCAACGAAATAGAGACTAAGATTGCTAAGAACCAGCCTTTAGGCGAAGATATAATATCTATGTTGAAGGATTTTACCCATGACACAAGGCGAGTTTTAGGAAATGATCTAGATGACACCCTTTACAGAGCGTTCCTAAGCAGCAAGAGTTGGAAAAAATCCATGATGCACGGTGACCTCGGCAGGGTGGCCAACAAACTAGAAGCCGTCTTGGACGAGATGGATTTCTTACAGCCATTCCACGAGACTCTTTATAGGTTGGAGATAGGTATACTTCGTAGCGATGCTAAGGCTATAGATGTTGCTCTTGAATCCTTAGAGGCTGGTGTTCTATCTGGAAAAAGAGCACAGTTCCCAGATGTAGGAACATTTGCTATGTCCAAGGACAAGGTTGTTAATCAGGTCACAGCAGAAGCGATGCGTATATTCCGTGTCCGTCGTGCTTTGAAGGATGCAACGCCAGATCAGATAGCAACATCACTGCTGAAGATCATGAGCAAGGGTGATGACATCGACCCAATCGCTCACAAAATAGTTATGAAGTCATTGCAAAAAGAGGGAGCGGTTCTAAAGAAAGCCTTTGAAGATCCAAGTATGACTATGAATAAGTTGGATCAAGAGTTAGAAACTATGAAGTCTTCTATCGCTAAGTTCCTGAAGACTCCTGACGATGACGAACTCAAGTTGATACGCCCTGCTATAGACAATTTCGACGACGTTGTTCTTGATCAAACTACTGCTGGCAGACTCTTCGGTGCAACGATGGCTAAGGAAGGGGCCGCTATAAAGAGATCAGACATACTCACCGAAAGCTTTAAGACAAGAAAGGCTGAGATACAGAAAGAACTCAGCGAGACAGTCAAGCCACATCTGGAGTTCCGTCCTGATGTGACAGGGAATGCTCCGACAAGATCACTTGAAGCATGGGAAACTAGACTTTGGGCTGGTGCTAAGAAGTTGTTCAGGGAGCACAACCTTACCAGAGAGCAAGAACTTATGGTTAGCTTCACTGTACTGCGTGAGGTTCCTAAGTTTGTAAACGGAGACACGCATGCAGCACTGGCCAAGTTGTACCCAAGCCTAATGGGTCAGAGGTTCACAAAGATTGATCCGACACTAGAGCCAGTAATGAGAGAGTTAGAGTCTATCATTCAGCGTTATGAGGCAGAGTTTGCCAAGCGTGGGTACGAATGGATGGCAGACCCAGAGCGCATCATGGAAGACTGGGGAGTACTTGAGTTCGTTCCTCACCTTTACAAAGAAACAGATACGAGGGTGCTACGTGCTGTGCAGCAGGGCAAGGTAATGCACGGCAATGCTTCTGGTACAGATGCTGTCCTTTACATCGGTAAAGATGTGAGAGAGCAGCGGAAAATGTCAGGGACTATACTGGAACTAAAAGCCTTGAAGTACGCTGGTACTGATAAGGTTCTAACACTAGACCCACTTGAGATATTCTCTAGGTATAGCCAAGTGAACAGGTCTATGACTAATGAAGACTTCTTAATGACCCTAATACAGACTAAAGTCATCAGGGCTTTGAAGGCAGAGCCAGAGGATTTTGTAGCAGGAACACGCGGTAGAACCGTGGAAGAAATCGCTGAAGCAGAAGATATGGTTCCGCTTTTCTCCCGCCCGAACAACCAGCGCACAATGGACTTACTTAACAGGGGTTCACGGGAAGACTGGCTCGCTGCTGGCTTAGGCCCAGATGATGTAGGCAAACTGCTAGATGATGCAAAGCTGGCTTCAACAGAGATGTTCGCTACGTATCTTAATTCATCAGCCAAGATCCGTACGATAAGAAAGGTAGAGCAGGCCATACTTAGGATCAGGGCAGAGCAGTTACGCTCAACAAACTCTGTGCTATTTGAACCTAGGAAACTGTACAATGAGCGCATTGGTAAGGCTCGTATGGATGCGGAAAACGCATGGGATCTAAGGCGAGGGGAAGAACTTCGCTCATCAAATACTCTCTCTGACGATATAGACTTGGCTAGAGAAACAGAGTTGTCGGCCATGATTGATGGTGTCAAGTCTAAGATCTGGGATGATATAGCAGACGAAGCGAATACCCTTCTTAAAGATCTAAAGATCACTGCGCCTAAGATGGACTCATCACTGATGCGGCATTACTTTGATGCAGACACACAGATGTGGGAGCTCTATGTCCCAAGAGGTGTAGTCAAGAACATGGAAAGCGTTCTTGAAATGGGTGATGAAATGTCTGGTGTCCTAGGGGCTGTCGGTTCATTCGGACATAGTTGGAACGCCTTCTGGAAAACCCGTGTGACTGTTACCTCTGTAGCCTTCTCATTCCGTAACGCTATATCAAACATCGCAAGCAATATGCTTGACCTTGGACCAGCGGGTGCTCTTAACTATCACACGAATAAGACTGCTACTCAGATCTCTCATGCACTCCTACTCAAAGAGCAGTTCGGTTCGATAGCAAACTTCGCAGAAAAGATAGCAGCAGGCGGGAAGAAGCAAGCGTTATGGCGACAGACTTGGAAAACAAGTGGACTAAAGAAACTGTATGAAGACGGCGTAGACTTCAAGAATGGTATCGTCATGCAGTTGGATGATGTGCTTGATAACATGGTAGATCAGGGAGTTGTAAGCCCTGCGTACATGCAGTTCATAGATCTGGCTCGCGCTGAGTCTACTGTGCTGCAAGACCTAGCAGAGGGAACCGGGATTACTGCTAAGCTCACCAAGAAGTACCAGGGCGTTGACCTAGAAGATGCTGTAGTTATGTACATAAGCACACTTATGACAGGCGGCATACCTGTTACCCTGCCTAAAGTATGGGGTGGTAAGTACCTGTCTAGGGTGGTTGAGAACCAAGCGCGTGTAGCAAACTTCATGGGCAACTTCAAAAAAACTGGCGTATGGTCTGATGCCGCTGATCATGCTAACAAGTTCCTGTTTGACTACGGTGATCTGACTAAGTTCCAACGCAACGTCATGCGGTTGGTGTTCCCGTTCTTTACTTGGAACGTGAAGAATGTACATCTACAGTTTGAGATGATGCAGAAGTCTCCACACTTCTACGCAAACTTCCATCGCTTAATGTCAGATGGTGTTCCGCAAGTCTTTGAGGCAACACAAGCACAGGCAGAGGGTAAGGGGTACATTAAGTCTCAACCTTTAGACTTAGAAAACCTAAGGATGAGAGAGACTCATTACGCTCATACCGTAGGTATACCGTTCCCATCACTAGAGGGTACACCATTTGGCAATATCCCAGTGCCAGCATGGAAACGTGATCAGGGCTTTACTGTCGGTAAGTTGGGTGAGAACTACTTCCCACTTCTAAAGAACGCGAAGATCCAAGGTCTAGGCTTACCTCAAGAAGGACTCATGAATACCTTAGGTCTGGTCGGTGGATTTATAGACCCACGTAACTGGGGTGCTGGCCTGTTCTTACCTGAGTCAATGGGTGGTAGAACCGCAAGGGCACGGTCGTTCTCCGACAGGAAGAGACAGGCTAGGATTATGGGAGAGGTTCACTTCATGCTTCGAGCAATGATCGAAGGCACGATGGGACACCAGACTTTCTATGATAAGCCTATCGCAGAGTTAACGGATGGTAGACTTATTAACGAGATACTTCGACCACTAGATGCTTTACCCATGATCGGGCCTCCTGTTAAGGCGTACCTCACAGACAAGAGTGGCCTTAGAACTTACAGTTACTACGATAAGTTTAATGGTAGATGGCGCAGCAAGGTCCACGTATACGGGCAAGCGAACCATACGTTAGGTACTCTGCCTTGGATGCGGAACTTCCGTGATGCTGCCGCTGCTACAGAGTTATTCTTTGCCAGTCAAACACTAAGCATGGATGAACTAACTGCGAGAGGCTTGTCGATAGATGACCTCAGAGAGGTTCCGTTTGCGGCAGCGTTAATGGATGCCTTGTCGGGTCTTAATGTAAAACAGGTTGACCCTGATAGTATGAAGCACTATGCTGATATGAGGCTCAAGGAGATGAGGATTAATCAACTTAAAACCTTGGGTATAATTAGAGAATTTAAGGAAACGTATGTCCCGTATAAGTAGGAGATGGTCATGGTATTTGGTAAACTTGCTGGAAAATTTGAAGAGTTATTGGCACTAATCGAAGAGTTAGTTCAGGTCGCTGAGTCTGAGTTTGACGAGCCAGGCAGCGGTGCTGCAAAGCGTGAGTTCGTAATCAACCGTATAAACGAAGATGTGAACGTGCCAATTATCTTTAGCGAAGAGCGTGAGGGAGAGCTTATTGGTGTCCTCGTAGACTTCACAGTCGAACTGTACAACCGTGGCCGATTGTTCGTAACAGCAATGGCAGAGGAAGCAGTGGACCAAGTTCTTGATAGCGCAACCAAGGCTCTTAAAGATCTTTTTTAATGAGGTCTGTGCTGGTGTACTCTTTAATAAAAAACCAAGCTGGTATAATAGCCTCTGAGATTAAAGATGAGTTCGCCAAGGAAGGGTACTCCTTCTTTGAAAATGGTGATTTCAACTTGAATATCGTTGGCATTAGATCTCCTGATAGACGCAGCAATAAGTTTGATGACTTCATTTGCTGTGTCTATAAGGTGTATGGTGCTTGGCGTTACAAGGCTTGGCCAGTAACCACTGATCCAGGTCTAGCCTACCGCAAAACTCCATACGCCAATACTAAGGGAACAGCGATACTAAAGAGTGGGCAGTACCGAGGTGCGTTTCATATCGGACTTCACAGGGGACAGTACTCTGCTTTAGTGCAAAGAGGGGAGGTCACCGTCTATCGTGATAACAACAAGGACTCTACCCTAGATCACGTTGATGAAGAGAAGGGTTACTTTGGTATCAACATACATAGAGCATCCGCGCATAGATCACTAGATGATGTTGGTGTCTACTCTGCTGGGTGTCAGGTCTTTTCAGATCCTGATGACTTTAATGAGTTCATGAGTCTGTGCCAGAAGAGTGCAACAAGATACGGTATACGCTTTACATATACACTGTTGGAGTAAACATGGAACACAAGCCAGCCGCCAGTAGGAAACTAACCATAACCAAGTTTGGACTAGGCATTGTTGTTTTATTGGGCATGTTGTCATCGCTTCCGTTTGTGCAGTTAAGCGAACAGTCACTACGCACACTTGTTGCAGGCGTGACTACACTAGTGCTTGGATACTGCGGCGGTAATGTTGGTGAATGGTACGCACGTAGGAAGTCGTGATACTCGCAAATCGAATTGTATCTATGATGTTTAAGGTACTGCCTGGAATTATAGGCACAGTGATCAGGGAAAGGCGTGAAGCAAAGTTGTCAACCAGCGACGGCGGCTCTAATATAACAGGCCAAGAGCGAGTTATAATCATAAGGGAGAGCGTCCTTCGGGCGTTGGAAATCATTATAGAAAAATTGGATGACTAATGGAAAACGGAGATATGCTAGTGGTGTCGGCCCAAGGGGTACTGACAGTAGGCATTGCAATCATCGGATATTTTATGCGTCGACTTATCGACCGATCAGATAAACTAGAAGACGATCTCCAAGCAATGGAGACTCAGATGAATAAGAACATCAATAAGATTAGAGAGCGAGCCATACGGCTAGAGACACACGGTCAAAACTACGAGGAGAAGATGCTCGAAGTTAAGACCAAGCTAGATACCATTAGTGCAGACATCGTATGGATACGAGAGAAGTTAGCATCGCGTCAGTGAGTAGCAGACCATTGCAACTTTAACCTCTTGCGCTGTGCGTCTAGCCTTTCCCTACCGTTTAAACTGGGCAGTTCCCTTTCAATACTTCGTAACTCAAGCCGAGATATAGTCTGCTTGGCACAGCACTTCTCGTCATTAGATACTGCGAGTTGTAGTAGTGGCCCCTGTAAGAACGTCGCAGCCTTACGAGCAGCCTCATGTATTGGTGTACCGTTCAGTAGTAACCTCATAAGACTACGCTCATCATCACCATCAAACCACTTGTACTTAATCTTTGATTTAATAGCAGGAACATCTGCTGGCTTGGCAATGCACACTCTTGCTAGAGCCATCGCTAAGGGGTCAGGCTTGCGCTCCTCAGGCTTATCCATACCAACTACCCTTGCTTGCGACACAAGCCCCTTAAGAGCCTCTGGGGACACACCAAGAACATTTGCTGCGGAGCGTAGAACCATGTCTTTAGCAACGCCCTTATAACTATTCACTACAGGCTTCACTGCCAGTGCTGCCTCCTGCCTACCGCTGGGAGTCTTAGGGAACGAACTCGATAGATCGTGTAGCCATATTTCCATAAGAGGCTTATCACTTTCCAGTGAATCAATAAGAGTGTTCGCATCTCTAGACACACAAACATCTGCGGGATCTGTGCCGTCCTCTAGGTAGGCACGGGTAGCATCTACACCGTAGTGAGCAAAGACTGGCAAGGCTTTAATTGCTGCACGTTTACCTGCTGGGTCACTATCAAAGAACACAACTGCCTTCTTGGTCAGTCGGTAAAAGGACTTAACCATCTCCTTGGTTAGTGCAGTACCACAGGTTGCCACTGTCTCTGTGTATCCCTCTCTGTGCATTAGTATAGCATCGAAGTATCCCTCAACTATGATGATGCTATCGTTCTCCCGTATACCTTTGAGTGACTTGTGTAACCCGAAGAGAGTAGATGACTTGTTGTATAAGGAAGTCTCCTTACCATTGATGTACTTCGCTTTCGCATTTGGATCTAATGATCTACCTGCAAAGGTTACAGTCTTGCCCGTCTTACTCTTAATGGGAAACACTAGCCTGTTGCTAAACTTGGAGTATGGTCCGTGCTGACCGTCTGCTATGATGCCAGCCTCTATCGCAGCATCAAACAACTGAGCCTTTCTAAGAGATTGAATCAGGTCTGAGTCACCCCTAGGTGAGTAGCCTAGCCTCCATTCTTTCATCATCTCAACAGATACACCTCTACTTTCAAAAGCCTCTACCTTGTCTGGGTGACACCAGAGTTTGTTATGGAAGTGTTCCTCTGCTAGTTCAAGCGCCCTACGCATGCGGTACTGCAACTGAACCTTCTCATCTACGTCTTCATCTTCTACTGGTACGCCGAACCTTTCGGCTACATGACGCACTGACTCACCAAACGAGAGTCCGTCTAGCACCATAGGCACAGTGAATATATCTCCCTTAGCCTGACATCCGTGGCAGTAGTACACACCCTTGCGTGGTTCTAAGTGCAAGCTTGCAGTACGCTCACCGTGGAATGGACATATAGCCCAGTGCCCCTTTCGCCCACCTTCTAGCCTAGTATAATCAGACATTAGTTCCAGCAAGTCTGCCTTGTTCCTAATGGTTTCAATTAGATTGTTATCGTATCGCTTCATGTCTACTCCTTGTTGAGTTATTGTTTATAAAAGTTCCTGTATAAAAGTTGATGCGACCCATAAGGCATCTGCCTCGTCATCGCTTTTTGTTTCCCAATCGTCATGCCCCCACCGTTCTATGGCTGACGCTATCATCTCGTTCTTCTTTGCATTACCTCTACCTGTTGCATGCTTCTTAATCGTACCAACACCGATGCCTAGATACGAGATACTATAATCTTCATCGTCAAGAATAGACTGCATAGTAGCGAGTAAGCCGCCATAAACATGAGCAGCAGCAACACCCCTATGACGATGGACAGCCTCGAAACCAACCTTACAGTTAGGGTATCTGGCAAGGAGAAGTCTGAGTTCTTTTGCAAATTTAATGTAGCGTATTCCTGCGCTTTCAAATCTCTTTGGTTGGAAGTTCCAGTGCCCTGAGTCAATGCGATTACCCTCTAGGTCTAAGACACCCCATCCGCACTTAGTACCTAAGTCTAACCCTATCACATACTCACTCACTGCCATCTGGAATCTCCTTTAGTTTATAATTTGTTGTTGTATATGGGGTCCACCAGTCCGATTCTTGGAACGGCTCCTTGTTTTTAGAAGGAACGACACCCTCATGGGCTATCATCCATTGGTTTACAAGGTGTCTGGTTGGAGGGTTGAGGCTTCTTACTCGTCCGTCAGGACAGCAAACCCCATTAAGCCACAAGTAAACTTGGCCCCTATCAGACCTTAACCCAGTAGTAGCAAAGAGGTTGTGTTGTAGTGCTGCTATTGAGCCATAGTAGGCTTTTAACTCCCGTAATCGTCTACGGGCTAATGTTGCAGACACATATTTCTTTCTGTTGCTTCGTGACTTAACCGTCAAATCTCTGCTCCATGCTCTCCATAAGTAAATCGCTGTCCGTATAAAGCATAACCATTCCCTTCTCAACGATGACCACGGCAACGATTACACCGTGGTCACCAACTACCATACGAGGTATGTGATCAAAAGCACAGGCATCAATCTCTTCCGATAAAACGTCAACGTCATAAGGAAGAAAGCGATACATCAGATTGAACTGATCCCGTGCTTCAGATCTTGGCATGTTTAGAATGGTATATCAGAGTCGTCATTGTTACCTGAGTAACCCGATGGCGCAGGGTTTCCAGTGCTTACAGGGCCACGACCACCACCTTGCGGCGGGTTAGAGTAACCTTGTGAACCAGTATCCTGCTGAGGCGTAGTGCCTTCAATGGTCACGGCCTGTGCAGAGTTGGCAGTCAACGAAGAATAGTAAGTTTTCTGTCCGTTCTTCTCTACCATCTTAGTTCCGTAGTCACCTTGTACCATGACCATTTGTCCCTCTTGGAATGAGCGAGCAGCAGACTTAACAAAGTCAGACCAGATGTTTATAGTGTGGTAGCTATCAAACGATTTACCATTGAACGTTTTCCAGGTCTTCAGTCTGAAGTTCAGTACTGTTTTAGATCCAGCGTTACGCTCTTCTGGGGCTGATGCGATAGTTCCGATTAGTGTGCAGTGATTTAACATTTCTTATTCTCCAACAATTAGTTTTAATTTGGTGCTTCTTTGAAACCAGCCGCTTTCGACTGGTTGTTCTATGGCTGTAGGCCAGCAAGTTTTCCAGTGTGAGCACCAGTCACACGGGAATCCTAACTGTCCCTTCTTCTTCTTAGCAGTTGCAGGTTCTAGTACTCTCGGAAACTCCTCTGGTGAATCCGAAATGATAACCTCCCGCAACCTATCTTGAATCTCTTGCTTAGTATCATCGCAACCAGCGACATACTTACCAACTAATGGCCACAGCATGAAGTGACTGCCGTCATCTCGTATGACGCAATCCTTAGCAGTGACGTTCTTACCAAAGGCCAGTACGTAAGACCAGTTAAACTCAGCCTTACCCTCTTGCGTTAGTGCTAGTTGGTAGGACTGGGCTTGGTAGTAGTACCCATCATCCTTTGAAAGCCCCTTGGTTCTAAACATCTTGAAGGCATAGTCACTCATAGACTTAACCTCTAGTACGATGTTTACCATCTCAAACTCTTCAGTGACTTCGTTGTACGCAGGTACTCTCATCAACCCATCTGGATGACCAGACACCCTAGCCTCTCTCTCGCCATTGATTGGAACCTGTAGTGATACAGTCTTCTGATCTAGACCAGTGTAGTACATCTCTAAAGGTGTTCCGACTATGGCCTCTTCGAGTGCTGTAACAATAATCATCTCCAGTATGTCGCCAACAGCAAACACTATAGGAGCAGAGGCATCCATCTTAAACCCGTTAGGTTTGTAATGGTGGTAGTCATACGCTAAAGCACGTTGGCATTTACCAGATGAACTAAGGCGTAGGCCACCAGTAGAGGGCTTCTCTCCCTCCTCTAGTTGACGCACAAACATCTTGCCTATACCCTCTGGGTCTGCATTGGAGCGCAGCCCACCACGTTCTTCTAGTCTGTCCCGAACTATGGCTGCTATGTCTGGCATGAGCAGGCCATTGCCAACAGGTATCCACTTGTTATCTTCGAATGATAGTGACTTCATTGTCTTCCTCCTCGTCTGTATATTGTGGCTCTTCGTCTACAAAGAAAACTTTATCGACAAGAACAATGTTCTTACCCCTGTCTGAGCCAAGCCTGCCTTCAATGGTTACAACCTCGTCGATACCGTCTAGCATTTGTGCTGCGTTACCACCGTAAGCATAGCCATGCACATAGGTATCAAACCTACGCTTAGTTCTGCTTGGGTTTCTAAGTGTGAACTTACACTTCTTACCGCTAGAGGATGATGGGCCAAGGTCTTCAACAGAAGTAAGAGTCCCGCCAATAGATAATATATTATGAAAGTGATTTCCAAAAGCCATTACTTATCTCCCTTGCTGCGTTTGTATTCAAGTACTTTCTCTAGTACCTCATTGTTGTCGAACCATTTAAGCAATCTATGTGATGCTATCTTGAGTTGCTTGTCTGAAGCTTTAGATGGATGCGATACACCTACACCATTAAAGCCATCAGACTCACTGTACTTACAGGAAGCAGCCTCAAACATGGTGGCTATCTCTTCCTTAGGGATACTTAGAGCGTTAGCCACTGCAACAAATCTTTGTATCCGTCGCTTCTTCGGGTCTTCAATATGGCGTACTGAATCAGTAGGGCTAAGAAGATGGGCCTGTATCTCTCGAATAGATGGCGCAGTAGCATAACCTTTGATTCCTTTCTTGTAGTCGTTAATGAATACATGGCGACACACAGGAGCGTTAGGCTTGCCCTGTTCTACCTTAGACCATGTAGTAGGAAGGTCGTATAGATGGCGAGCCATGCCCCACAGAACACAAGCACGTTTAATTGCGTCACTTATACCTCCCTTGCTTGCCTCTATTGCTGTGTCACCAGCACCATCCCACTTCCAAACCCACTCACCAGATATCAGTATACCAATACCTGCTAGGTTCTTGGAACCCTCTACCTTTAACATGGTCTGCCAGTTGTGTGGTCCGAGTACATCATCAAGCCTTTGCTGTACAGCACGGCTATCGACGTAGGCCAACAGCATTGCGCTGCCGTTCTTGCTTACTGTCTGTGCTCTCCAGAATACTTCTTCATCTACGAACGGTCGCCGTAGTTCGGTCAGTACTTTGTTGAGGTTCTTACCATCTATCTTGGATGGCCACTTGTTACTACTCATGATTAACTCCTATTGTTAGGTTGATTGAAACTTGTTAGTCTGTTGGGTGTCAACTATACTCGACACCACTTGTTGTCAAGGGGAACTGTGAAAGATATTGTTTCAGGCAGAGCGAAGAAAGGACGGGTAGGCAATCGGTCTGAAAGATATTTGTATGGAACGAACGCCAAAAGTAATTCTACTAAGGGTGGGCGTGGTAGAATCCTGTTACGTTTATGGAAAGAGAGAACGCCGATAAAGATTGGCGGCTCAGAGAACAGGCACATAAGGGTAATCCAGAAAGGATTGGAGAAGTTAATGAAGATAGAAAAAGAATTAGGTGTAGACTTTGAAGAGATGCTCACTGGTGTGTTGGATGCATACTTCTCTGAACACATAACAACATTCCCTAGCCCCAGTATGTTCTTCTCTTTGAGCAGTTCATTAGCATACTCTTGGTACGATGAACGCTTTATTCCAGAACTAGAGTTACCTGAAAGCACAGGATTAACCCTAGATATTACAGACTTACTAAGCATTGCACCCTCCATTAAGACCATCTAGGTGGCCAAGTACCAGTCCACCACTCAGGAGTAGGCTCAGTCGTATCGTATATCCTGCCCCATGCTGCTTGATATACAAGTTCCATAGTCTTACGACTAGCCTCACGAGCAGCAAGGCATACAAGTTCTAATGGCTGGAACATCTGGCTTAGGTCATCGTCCGTATACTTCTCGGACCGAGACTTATCTGGTGGGTCATAGTAGAATGGTCGATAGATTCCAAAGGCTAGACCTGCATCATGAAGAAATTTATCAGAGCCACGGAAGTCAGAGGTAATTGGTAGGCCCTTTCTTCCATCAGTTATACGTGTGTCTAACTGCCTATTGAACTGTGCCAGCGCAACAACAGCAATCCTCTCTTCCTTTGCCACCTGTCTAATACTATCTGCTATAGCATCAAGCCTAGACCTCTCATCACTAGCCCTAGCATGGCCTGTCACTAGTTGAGCATAGTCTATCCATACTGTTTCACATCCATGAACGCGCTTCATCTGTCGTATTGTTGAGGCTACTATATCTACATTCCTAGAAGTATCATCTATATGTATAGGAAGCCTAGACACTTCATCTAATCCCCACTTAAACAAGTCTTGGTATCCAGTGCTACCCTCACCTTTATCCAATGCTTCTCGTAGCGATACACCAGAGAAGTAACTTGCTAGTCGGTAAGCCAGTTGCTTCTTACCCATCTCAATGGATACAATGCCCTGAGGTATGCCTGCTACAGCAGCCTTGGCTACTGACGCTAACATAAACGCAGTCTTACCCATCTTACTACGCCCACCTATGTATGTTGGTAAGCCCCTAGGCCAACCCATAAAGTGTTTATCAAAGGCAGGAAGGCCAGTAGGTATGAACTCACCATAGCCTTCACCCGAAACCATTAGGTCAAAACTCTCAGACGCAGAGGCTATGACAGTCTCAGCAGACTCTACTGAACCTACGCTAATATCAGATCTAGTATCAAGTATCTGTGTCTCTGCATAAGCCTTGACCTGTTCAACGCTATCATCACCAGTAAGTATCTTACTTTTTATAGACTCAACAGAACCAAGTAAACGTCTAAGCTTAGCCATATCTGATATTACTTTAGCATATCCTGGAAGTCTTTCAGATAGTACAGCCTTATCACCTAAGGATTCTAAGTACTGCAATGAGCCATACTTCTCATCGCACTTTGATGTACCCTCTTTCTCTACGAGTACATGTACACTTACGGGATCTCCCTTTGCACTAGCAAGTTTAATCCAGTCATATAGATTACCGTGGTTAGGAGAACTAAAGTCCTCACTGACTAAGGCAGTCTCTATGAAGTTAAGGTCTGCACCTTCTGTTAATAATAGTGTACCTAGTACAACTCTCTCTGCTTCTATAGGATATAACTTATCCATTACTACTCCTTTGTTGAAGTTAATTATTTAGTTTACTAAAGTAGGATTCTTACTGTTGTAATTTTTTAATACTCTAAAGCAAAATCATAAACAGCAATTGTCGCGAAAACCCTAACCCCCCTTTCCCCCCTTCCCCGTTTGCCGAGAGGTCGTTCGTTGGTTATCCTGCGGAGGTCGGAGGTGTCAATGAAAAAAATTCGAGAAACTTTTCCAGCCAGCCGAAAGCATCGGTCGAACCTCCGTTTTCGACGAGCAAAAAAATCTCGGTCGGGGTGGTTGCGATGAGTCGAGCCGTCCCCGCTGGGAAAAAAAGAGTCCACGAGAAACTAACGACAACTAAATCTTTTGAATCAGGAAGGGTAAGGCCTGAAGAACATGGTGCTACGCTTGGCTACTGGTCCTTCTATAAGTACGGTAAACCTAGAAGAAAGAAAGTAATAAACCTTGGGCCAGTCATGTTGGGTACAGAGGTATACCTACTAGGTGCAGCAATAGGAGAGCCTGCTGTATTCTTAGGTATGAATGGAAAGTTATGGAGGGTTAAAGGTAAAGGCTCCAACCTATCCTTCGATGTCATAGCCCCTAAGACTACAGACCCAGACGCACTACGCGCATGGGCAAACACTATGGCACAAAGGATTGTTGATTCATTATCTCCTAAGCTTGAAGTGCAGGTGAATAAAGAAAGTAATCTACGATACAGAAATATGATTAAGGCTTTGATAAACAAGAGGATAGATGAGGGTATATCCCTTGGGTACGATAGGTCTTACAGTTACTATGCTAAGTCTATCAACCAAGACTGGTCAGTGCATGACCTACTTAATCCTAGATACCCTACGATGAAGCACTCTATCTACGTGTCATTGATACTTGCCTTACCTGCAAAGCAAGCAGCACAACTGATAGCAGGCGCAGCAATGTATGAGTTTAAGTGCCCTTACATCACTGATGATATAGCCTTAACCATATACCAACAGGCTGTATCATTACTGTCTAGGCTATGTCCTGAGTGGTGGAACAATGGCGCGTTTACCAGATGGGAATATGTAGGTAGCCTCGATACCCTATTCACTAAGCAGTATGCAAATACTTTAGTTAATGCTCAGAACTTAGACGTTGATCTCTCGACGGCAGCAGGCTTGACCCGCTCGGAACCGCTCGGAACCCTGCTGCGTCGCCGCCAGCCGTGGCCGAAAGCCGAGGAGTAACCTCCGTTTTCGAGAAATCGAAAGTTTTTCCTTGACGGAGATTACGGTTTCGGGTTACCATCGGAGGGTGACGGGAATGAACCCCGATCCGACCCCGAAGGAGGGACTATGAAAGACAACACAGGAAAGTATATAACTATTAAAAGAACAAAACCAAAGAGGGTTAAGGCTACTGACTTCGTACATATGTGGGAAGTATCAAGTACTCTTGATGAGTTTATAAAGTACTCAGGTATGAATAGAGATACTGCTATATCAAGGGCTTCTTTGTATAGAAGTAAAGGTGTACACCTAAAGAAGTTTACTGGTACAGGAGAGAGAAGTACTCTTGATATAGATCTACTAAACTCCATGACTAACGGGGGTGCACAATGAGTTTCACAGGAAGGTACGTAGTATCCCTAAGCTTACAGCCACCTGAGAATGATCCTTATGATGATGCAGTTGATCAGATGCTAGGCGATGATAAGTTTATAGAGATACTTGAATCATTTGGATTTATCATTCCCAATGTAGAGAGTACGGAATCACTAGAGCAAGACGAAGTATACTATAGCGATAGACTTACTAAGAAAGACTGTCAGTTCTGTGTCTATATAGAAGATGATACATCGCTGTGTATAGAGTTGTCAGACAAGAAGAACAAAAGAACTCTAACGGAAACGATAGAGATACCACTCTGTGATACTGATGAGTTCTATGAAGAACTTAAATCTACATTAGAGTACATGTGTGAGACTGACGACAGGGACCTTACACTTGCTGATGTGTTGGGAGGTAATCATGGAAGTTAGAAGTCTAAAGTGTTGGCTATGGGGTCACATGTGGGAAGGCATGAAGCCCGATGAGACAAGCAGTAAAGGCAAGAGGCCTAGGCGTAGGTGTATAGCCTGCGGCTCTATTGATGTGATGGAGCGTAGAGGCTTAATCACTTGTTGGTTTCCAATGAAGGAGAAAGACAATGAATAAACTAAGAATAGGTAGTTTGTTTAGTGGCATCGGAGGCTTAGAGTTAGGCTTAGGATGGGCACTAGGTGACCGAGCACAGACAATGTGGCAGGTCGAGTATGAAGAATGGCCACGTAAGGTCTTAGCAAAGCACTGGCCTAATGCCAATAGGTCAATCACAGATGTGCGAAATGGCAATAGCAAGACACTATCACCAGTAGACTTAATCTGCGGTGGGTTCCCGTGTCAAGATATATCAGTTGCAGGTAAGCAGGAGGGATTCGATGGAAAGAAAAGTAGTTTATGGTTCGAAATGGAAAGGATTATTAGTGAGTTACGACCACGCTGGGTCGTGTTGGAAAATGTGCCAGCCATTACTAGTATCCAAGCAGGTACAGTACACGGGCGAGTGCTTAAAGACTTGGCCGAAGCAGGGTACAATGCTGAATGGCATCGCATCGGAGCAAATGATGTTGGACTCCCCCATCGTAGATGGAGATGGTTCTGTATCTGTTGGTTGGCCGACACCGACAGCCATACAACGCCCATGCGAGGGGAACATGAGGCTATACAGGAAGCAAGTACTAGCGGGGGAACTATCCGAAGAGGATGCGATGATAATGCTGAACGGCAAGAGTCCATTCGAGGCGCACGGAAAGTTAAAGGAATACCAGTGGCCAACACCATGTGCATCCGACCATCGGGACAGGGGCAACAGAACCAACCCAGCAGTACAGAGGAGGAGACGCATAGGAAAGCAAGCCTCACTTTCAATGATAGCAAAGGGAAAACCTGGTCTTCTATGTCAAGAAAAAGTTGGATCGCTAATGGGGTTTCCTCCGAACTGGACAGACATAACAACAAGCAAGCCATAAAAGCATTAGGCAATGCAGTTGTTCCTCAATGTGCGTACCACGTAGGGTTACGGTTACTTGAGATAGAGAAACATTTAGTTGGGGTGCAACATGATGGTTGATAGAACGGTAAAATGTACAGGAGTCAAGTGCCCTCTCAGGCTACAGTGTTTCAGATACATGTCTGAAAGAACTAAGGGTCAAGCGTATGGACCATTTGATTTATTTCTTATTAAGGGTAAGTGTATTCATCAGATTAAGTTTGGTAAAGGAGATGACAATGAGTAAGCATCATAGCAGATGTCCCGTATGTGGAGAGATACCTCGCACTAGAAAAGATTCAGGTGTGACTAAGGGCATTGGTCGTAAGCAAAAAGAAATAATCATGTGCCTAAAGAGAGAGGGGTTGCTGCCTCACACAGAGTTAGCAGATGCCTTAGGCCATGAGCCTACACCATTGGCTGTTCGTATGAGTAGCCTTAATGAGCGGGGCTTGGTTACTGTCGTAGCCGAGGGCGGCACTGAGCAAAAATACTATAGGCGTTGGGAGAATAAAAGTTACAGGCTTACAATGAAGGGACACCGCTACGCCAAGCAGTTACGTGTTCAAAGATCCGAGAGGATGAGAGCCAAGTTAGGAAAGTAGATGCCTATATACGAATACATTTGTGAACAGTGTGACCACAACTTTGACAGGCTAGTTAAGTTGGGGTCACCTATGCCTGACTGCCCGCAGTGCAGCACAGATAAGGTGATCAAAAAGATTAGCCGTGGTTCCTTTCTACTTAAAGGTTCTGGTTGGTACAAGGATGGGTACGGACTACGTGGTGGGAAGGAGAACAAATGATGTACAAGGGTCTTCGGAATTTAATATATAAGAAGGGGGCCTGCTCACTGAAGAAGCGTATGACTGGCTGGCACTTAACAGAAGACGGTAAGCTACTAGGGATAGGGCTTGTACCTTTTAGGAGGAAGCCTTGTCTCTATATTCTTGATGATGAAACGAATGAGTATATAGTCCTAGCAATCTTCTCGAATGAAGAGTCGGCTACTAGGGCCAGAGTTATACTTGATAGAGTAGCAAGGGGTGTGGTCCGTGGCGAACTTAACTAGCATACAAGTTGTAGTGCTTGGTATCTTTGATGAATGGGATGGGGTACAGATAGGCAATAAGGCTTTAGGGTTTGGGCCTATAAACAGAGTTGCTATAGTATCTGGAGAAGGGGATAGCCCCTATACCTCAGCGGTAGACGCAATAAGAAAGGCAAAGGAAAGGTCTACAGCAGACAATGTAGTTGTCATTACAAACATCGAGCATCTATCTAAGGCAGAGCATCTCAACCCTATGGAGTGGAGACACTACAGCCTAGCCATACTGTCAGGTAGCAGAACAGTTAAGCCATAAGAAAAGCCATCCCGTATAACGAGAGGCCATCCCGTATGTACAGCAGCGGGAAGCGTGTCATGTGTATGTATATATAATGTATATCTATATACTATAGAGGGGAACCCGCCGTGAGACGCTGGGCGAAAACGTAGTTTCGAACGTGGTTTCCGTCGATTTTGGTGGGTCGGATAGATGGTGAGTGGTTGGCACAACGCCGACCACAAACCGCCGACTTAACGGCAAGGAGAGAAGATGATAGAAGCGATAGAAAACAGAAACCTACTGAGTTATAAACTCAAGACCACTGGCCCTTCACTATGGACTCAGAAGAGTGGTAACATATCCACTGATCCTATAGCACTTATTGAGTTACGAGATGCTATTAAATCCTTTGAAGATAAGGGAAACCCTAAAGATATAGAGCGTGAACTTAGACTTATTAGCCTAACGTTCAAGGGCTGCATACCTTATGCTAATATCCTTGGCAGAAATGGTGTAGAAGAGTCTTTACCTATGACCAAGACTTCGTTCCAACAGTTGCTATCCTTCATACCAGGTCTAAACTATAGGGATATGCACCATCATTGGACTAACGATGAGCATGGTAAGAAGATAGCAACTCTTCTATTCTCATACTGTGCATTGCAACAACTCGATAGAGATCTATTCATACGTACAATAGAGCGTAGTGATGTTGGTCGGTGTGTACGTAGTGTACATGCTAGTGGTACAGGTAATTCGTATAGCCCATACAGTAGCGGCGATATGTTAGACCACCTCATTGATAGTGCGCCAGAGTTTAGCAATAGCATTGTACTTAGTGCAGACATGACTGATGACATGACACGCCTTAGACTAGCATCGCCTAAGCGTAATGATGATGGGTCATTTACCCTGATGAAGGCTAGTGATCTAGAACTTAGATCTCCTGTTAGCACGTTATCATTCCGTAATAGTTCTACTGGTCAGAGCAGTGTCGCTATAGAGGGTGGGATATGGACTCTCATCTGTAACAATGGCATGACAAGTGTTAGTGATCGGCAACGTAAGAAGCGAAAGCATAGTGGGAATATGGATAGGCTTACAACATGGTACAATGGTGCTGTCGAGTCTATCTTAACTAAGCAGTACGGTGTATTAGAACAGTACGAAGCCGCTATGAATGTTCACATAGATGACATGACTGGTTGGATGGATAGTGTACTAAAGAAAGCGCGTAGTACTAGCCGCTATAACTTCCTGACTGATCATATCGTTGATGTGATTAAGACTAAAGGATTAACAGATGAGACTACGCCACAGAACAACAGTGTAGCACAAGGCGCACAAGCAGTAGCCCTTATAGCGCAGACAATGAAGAGCATGAAGAACGAAGTTCTTATGGAAGAGTTAGCAGACTGGACAATGCGTCAAGGTCTAGGTCTAAGTTCGTCAGACAATCTAGTAAGAGTAGAAGCATAAACAAAGTTCTAATAAAGGAGAACATCATGAGTACATTCGAAACAATCAATCTATCTATCAGCCCTAACTATATAGACTGGGGCACATGGGAAGCAGTCCGAGAGTTAATGCAGAACTGTAAGGACTCACATGACAAAGGCAACAAAGGCTATGTCAGGTACGAGACTACTACTCGTAAACTATCCATCGTTAATGAGGGTGCTAAGTTAGAACGCTCTACTCTACTTATGGGTGGCAGCACTAAGCGTGATGACGATACACAGATCGGCTGTCATGGTGAAGGCTATAAGGTAGCACTCACTGCACTAATGCGACTAGGTAAGCCAGTGTATATTCACAATGACGATGAGTTGTGGGTTCCTAGCATTCGGCATGACGATACATTCAATGCAGATGTTGTAACCATTACAATCAGTGAGGCTCCCCGTACTACTGGGAGTATACATGTAGTTGTAGAGGACATAGAAGAAGATGAAATGATGGAGATCATTAATAGGGTTTTGTTTCTAGGTTATGGTCTAGACCAAGGTGATGGGACTATGTACTATGATATAGTTGATTCATATCCGCTTACTGTGTATTCAAATGATGTAGGCACTATCCTTGCTACAACAGGAGATCTATATGTTCGTGGTTTATACGTAGGCAAACTACCACATAAGGATTGGCCATTAGGGTTTAACTTCAATGACCTCAAGCTTAATAGGGATAGAGATGTACCTGATTACAACGATATAAGTAATAAGATCTCTGCTTTATTCTCTGCTATGGGTGACGAAGCGTTAGAGTGGTGGCCACTAGAAGACCTCTTAGATGGTGGAGTATTAACCAAACTATTCTACGACGCATACTCCTGTAGTCTGTCTGATATATATGGAAAGGCTTTCCGTAAAGATCATGGCGATAAGGCTGTGCCTTACTTGCATGGCTATCAGAAGGAAGAGTTAGAAGGCGTAGGGCTTGTACCTATTCAGGCTAGCCCTGATGCTTATTACTTTTTGCTTAGGTCATTACCTAGCACATGTGATGCAATTGCTAAGGCTGGTTCTTCTTATAAGCCAACGGACATAAGCGAGTTCAATCATACAGCACTTGATGTTGCTCTAGGAGTTGTGTCAGATACATATGGTACTGTGCCTCGTGTATTCATTGTTGATTTTGTATCGCCTTCTGTCCATGTAAAATCAGTAGGCGAAGACCTATACGTCAGCACCGATGTAGCATCGGATGTTGCTAAGTCTATTGTTGCTTTAGTTAAACATCTTGATTACGATGCAGACCTAAGGCTTACACTGGTAGCAAAGATGCTAAGTAAAGCATTGGGTCATTGCAATGTTTAGACTTGGATTACTAGTAGGCTTGCCGCTGTATACTTTAGTTGCAGTGTCAAGTTACAACGCAGGTATCCCTGCACTAATGATCATACCAACAATAATACTATTCACATATGTACAGGAGGGACTATGAGTCCACAACAAATGAAAGAAGCCGATGAGTTCTGGAACTACATTGATGGCGATACTATAGTAGAGCGGTCAGAGTATCTGAAGGAGTTTGTATCTAAGCATAGGTCATGGCCGTTAATGCTTGCATGCCTTGAGATAAGTAAGGGTCTTGACATAAGGCCGTTACCTACTGAGAACAA